>Ga0210406_10001762_pt1 | contig 25791 bp, 19 predicted proteins | sample IncBWC30MmetaG_FD_155454 | JGI IMG/M metagenome (GOLD analysis project Ga0210406, IMG submission 155454) | Forest soil microbial communities from Barre Woods Harvard Forest LTER site, Petersham, Massachusetts, United States - Inc-BW-C-30-M | ecosystem: Environmental > Terrestrial > Soil >... | reverse complement strand
ACATCAATCGGCAACTGCTCTCACGTTACTTAACTGGGCTCAACAGACCTGTCTTCTATATCGCGGGCCCTTCGGGAATGGTCACAGCTATGACAAACCTGCTCCGTTCCTTGGACGTCAGTGAAGACGATGTGCGGACGGAAGAATTTGGGGACTACAAGGCAACCGGGAATCCCGTGCGGGCGAATCAGATTTCCAAAAGCTAGCGCGAATGTCTCCGGCGAACATCTTTGCTTTTGTTTTCGCACGCACCACCACGTTCCGCGAAGATTTGGATCCCCTCTGAGCAGTCCACTGCTTTAGATTTCAACCAGAAAGTTGTTACCCTGCTTTTGAGTTTCCCGCGCACTGTGTCCGACGAGCTGACAACCTTTATCCCAATACGTTGGAATTCGTGCCCAAACCATCCAGAACAAGCCGAACGTCACCTAGTGTTATCATTAGTTTCGGGCGGAGCCGGAGCGTAATCACCCGTCTTGAAAACCGTTAGGCTCGAAAGGGTCTCGAGGGTTCGAATCCCTCCTCCTCCGCCAGATGCGCCGTTCAGCTGCGTCTAATTTTTCGGATTTGCTTGGGTAATCGTTACGCTATGATCCGGCGAGTCGCTCCCACCCCGCTATCGCTTCCGCCCGTAAAATAGAGAGTCAGCAAACTATGTCGGAACCCCGCAGAATCGCTTGGCTGGTGGCGGCCTGGACCGTCTTCCTCGGATTTTACGCCGGGGTCTCTTTCTATTTGAAGCCGGGCAATTCGCTGAGCGCATTCGGGGATATTGCGCAGTGTTTTGTGCCGCTGGTGGCGAACGCCGGCTTGCTGATCAACGCGGGGACGCCGCACTGGCGCCGGAACATCTTCTGGATGCTGCTGGCGCTAAGCTGCTCGATGTGGATGATGGGGCAGTTCGAGTGGACCTACTACGAAATCTACCTGCACCGGGAAGTGCCCGACCCGTTTGCCGGTGACATTGTTTTCTTTCTGCGCGGCATCCCTCTGATTGCCGGATTAGCCCTGCGGCCCCACCTGAAGCGCGAAGAATTGCGCATGGGGCTGGGGTACCTGGATTTTGCGCTGCTGCTGACGTGGTGGACATTCGTGTACGCTTTTTTTGTACTGCCGTGGATGTATGTCAGCTACTCCGGCGCCCTGTACAACTACGCGTACAACGTGTTGAACACGCTGCAGCAACTGGTAGTGATCGTAGGATTCGGGGTTTTCTGGCTGCGAACGCGAAATGCGTGGCGAACCGTGTATGCGTATCTTTTCAGCGCGTCGGCGTTGTACATGCTCAGCTCGCTGGCCATCAACGTGGCCATTACGCGGCACGACTATTACACCGGGAGCCTGTACGACCTGCCGCTGCTGAGCGTGTTTTTTGTTTACGGCATGGCTGGATTCGCTGCGTTTCAACGGAGAAAGGAGCTGGATCTACCGTCGGACGGCAGCATAGCCGGAGAAGCCGATAGTTCGAGGGCAGGAAATGCGTGGGCCGCACGGCTGGCGATGGGAGCGGTTTTGTCGCTTCCGGTGTTTGCCCTGTATGCGATGCATCTGGAACACGACGCGCGCGCAATCCGGGACTTTCGTTTGACGGTGACCCTGATCACGGCGGTGCCGCTGGTGTTGCTGGTGTTCCTGCGCACGCACCTTGCTGACAAGGATCGCGCGCTGCTGCTGGCGAAATCGGAATCTTCCATCGAGAATCTGCAGCGCCTGCAGGCCCAACTGGTGCAATCCGAAAAACTGATTTCGCTGGGGCAGCTGGCGGCGGGCGCGGCACATGAAATCAACAATCCGCTGACGGCGATTCTTGGTTACTCGGATCTGCTGGCGGACGATCCCGCGTTGCCCGAGCGCGCGCGAACGACGGCGGGAAAGATACGGGAGCAGGCGCGGCGCACACGCAACCTGGTGCAGAATCTTCTGAGTTTCGCCAGGCAGGTTCCGCCGGAACGCACTCTGCTGGACATCAATTCCGTTATTTCCAGCGCTGTGCAGCTGCGCGCGCTGGATTTGCACACCGGAGGCCCACGAATCGAAACGGAGCTGGAATCCGTACTGCCGGGAGTACGGGGCGACCACAACCAGTTGATGCAGGTTTTCTTCAACATCGTGAACAACGGGCTGGATGCAATGGGAGAAAACAGCGCCGGAGTGCTGACGATCAAGACGCTGCGCGATCGCGGAAGCGTGGTGATTCTCTTCTCCGACAACGGTCCGGGAATCAAAGAGCCGCACCGGGTGTTCGATCCGTTTTACACGACGAAGCCTGTGGGAAAAGGCACGGGACTGGGTTTGAGCATTTGTTATGGCATCGTGCAGGAGCACAGCGGAAAAATACTTTGCTACAACGGGCAGAAGGGTGGCGCGGTGTTTCGAGTGGAACTGCCGGCGGTGCTGGCGGTTTTGCCAAGCAAGGGGACTGTGCCTCCCAGCGCGACTCCGGTACCGAGCAAACAAGCTTAAGCAGGACATTTCGGCGCTGCGGCAGAAATTTGCGGCGAAAGGGTGCAAGAACGCCGGCGGCGGAGTTTGCGGGCAAGGGCGTCTGAAAAGGGCTGGCACATGAATGAAATTGCGATCCGGACAGAACAACTGACCCGGCGATTTGGCGCCTTGACAGCGGTGGACGGCGTGGATTTGCGCGTGAACGCTGGCCAGTTCTTCGGGTTTCTTGGGCCGAATGGCGCGGGAAAATCCACGACCATCAAAATGCTGACGGGCTTGCTGGCGCCTACTTCCGGACGGATGGAATTGCTGGGCCTGGATTTTCATCGGAACCCCATTGATGTGAAGCGCCAGATCGGAGTGGTTCCAGAGGGCATGGGACTTTTTGAACGGCTGACCGGCAGCGAATACCTGCAGTTTGTCGGGCGAATGTACGGACTGGATGGCGCGACAACTGAAAAACGAACGGCGGAATTGCTGGACTTCATGCAACTGGCGGACCGGGAAAAGACATTGATCGCCGATTACTCGCACGGCATGCAAAAGAAACTGGCGCTGGCCGCGGCGGTGATTCACGGGCCTCGGATTCTGTTTCTGGACGAACCGTTTGAAGGGGTGGATGCGCTGGCGGCGGGAGCGCTGAAAGCACTGCTGGGGCGAATGACCGAGCGTGGTGTGACCATTTTTTTGACTTCGCACGTGCTGGAGATTGTGGAGCGGTTGTGCAGCCACGTGGCGATCATTCACCGGGGGCGATTGGTGGCGCAGGGGTCGCTGGAAGAGTTGCGGGCCGGGATTCCCGGAGCGGAGGGCGAAAAGAAAACACTGGAACAGATCTTCCTTTCCATCGTGGGGCAGAGCGGAGGAGAACAGGCGCGGTTGGAGGAGTTGACGTGGCTGACGTGATCCAGTTGCCGGGTGTCGCGGAACAGTTGAAGCTGGTGGCAGGCTTGCGCTGGAATCTGCTGAAGAACAGCCTGCAAAGCAAGAATAACCGTTGGGATCTGATCGGAATGATTCTGGCCGCGGCGGGAAGCGCAGTGATGGTGATCGGCCTGTGTGTGGCGTTTTACGCGGGAACGTACTTTTTCCTGACCCGGGGCCGTGCCAGCTGGATGCAGCTTCTTTACTGGGCCATTTTTGTGTGGTGGCAGGTGGTGCCCATCCTTGTGGCGGGATTTGGGGCAAATTTCGAGTTTCGGAACTTCCTTCGATTTCCGTTGAGCCTGCGCGCATTTTACATTCTGGGGTTTGGGTATGGCTTCGCCGACTTTGCGGCGGTGTCGTCGCTTTGCTGGATTGCCGCGATGCTGGTGGCGACGGCGGTGGGAAGGGTGGAGCTTCTGCCGGTAATGGCGCTGGCGAGTTTGTTGTTCATTCTGGTGAACGTGACACTGGAGAGGTTGATCGGCTCGTGGCTGGAGAGGATTTTTGCGAATCGCCGCGCGCGGGAAGTGCTGGTGGGATTGTTTGTGCTATCGATGGTTTCGATGAACTTCCTGAATCCGGCGCTGCAGAAGTGGGGAGACTGCGGAACGCAACCAAAAATTCTTCATCTGATTCCGTATTTTTCCGGGCTGCCTGCTTCTTTGACGGGAAACGCCGTGGAGGCCGCCAGTAACGGAGATTTCCAGGCGCTGGCGATCACGTTTGCCGGATTGCTGGTCTGGCTTGGCACAACCAGCGGTTTGCTTTGGCTGCGCTACAAGGCACTGTATTTGGGCGAGGATTGGAGCGGGAGCGGGGCGCCAACGGCAGCCAAGCGCGGAATTCGCCGGCAGGGATCGGCCTCCGCTTTGCCTGGTTTTCTTTCACCGCCGGTTTCCGGCGTGATGCGCAAGGAGTTTCATTATTTGACGCGAAACGGATTTTCTTTCATCACCCTGCTGCTGCCGCCGGTGATGGTGGTTTTCTTTTCAATGCAGTTTGCGGGCAGCAATTCGATGGTTAAGGAACACGGATTGCCGCCGCAGACTTTTTTCCCGGCGGCGATGGCGTACCTGATCCTGATTCTGCTTTCACCGGCATACAACTCGTTCGCGTTCGAAGGACGCGGGATTCAGTCGTATTTTATGGCGCCGGTGCGCATGCGGGACATCCTGGTTGGCAAGAATCTGTTTCTTGTCTGCGTGGTGGGGGTGGAACTGACGGTTTCCCTTGGCATCCTGGTCTGGCGAATCGGCTTTCCCGGCTTCCCGTTGTTTCTTTCGACTATTGCCGCGGCCGCGTTCGCGGTAATGGGGCAGTTGACGATCGCCAACTGGTCGGCATTGAGCTTTCCCAAGAAAATGGAGATCGGGAAAATGAAGGGGCAGCGGAATTCAGGAGTGGCAGTGTGGACCGCGTTTGGCGCGCAGATTCTGATCGGGGGAATCGCCACCGTCGTGCTGCTGACCGGCCGGTGGCTCGGGAAACCGTGGCTGCCGGCGGCGGTGTTTGCCGGGTTGACTGTGGCGGCGCTCGGCGGGTACCTGGCGTCGCTGGATCCGCTGAGCATTCTTGCGGAACGCAAAAAAGAATTGCTGATCGAAACACTTTGCCGGTAGGCCGCCCCATCCGCTAACATTCTTCCTCGCAATCCCAAATCGAGAGGCCCAATTATGAATGGATTCATCCGGATCGTGATAGCCGCGCTGTTTCTTGCCTCGACAGCCAGAGTTGCTCCCACACAAACCAAAAATAGTCCCGCGATGCCGGGGGATACGGCAGCGATTTCCGGGTACGAGCAGGAGCTTTCGAAGGAGCTTGCTCGCGAGTTGAAAGAGTTTTCGCCAAAGACAGATAACGTCGGGAACGTGTGGGTGGAATTTGGGAGCGGAGAGCCGCACCGGCTGATTGCGACGGGGATGGACCAACCGGGCTACGTCGTAAGCGGCATAACCAGCGATGGATTTCTAAGGGTGCAACGGCTGCCGCAGGCGGCGCCGAACGGGGTGTTTGACGCGCTGAATTTTGCGCAGCCCGTGTGGGTGCTGACGCGGGGTGGGAAAAAAGTGAATGGCGTGTTCGCGGGGCTTTCCGTGCACCTGCAACCGGGGCGCGTGAACGGGCCCAAGATGAATCACCCCGACGAAATGTACGTGGACCTGGGCGCGAAGAGCGCGGAAGAAGTGCGCGCCGCGGGCGTGGATGTGCTGGATCCGATCTTGCCGCAGACGAACTGGATGACGATTGGAAACAGTGGAGTGGCCGGATTGGGTGCGCTGAATCACGTGGACATCGGCGTGCTGACCGCCTTGATTCGCGAGATGAAGTCGTCGAAGGCAAAAGGAACGACGACGTTTGCTTTTCTGGCGCAGCAATATACCGGAGCGCGCGGGCTGAGCAGGATTCTGACGGAGATTTCCGCAAGCGAGATGATTTATGTGAGCAGAGTGCGGCCGGAACAATCAGCCGATGGAAAGGTGGTTCCAGAGGCGCCGAAACCTGGAGCAGGGGCGGTGCTGGGATCGCCATCCAGCGGAACGGAGGCTGGACAGAATTTTGCGAAGGAATTGCAGGCGGTTGCGGAGAAAGGGCGGATCAAGAGTGTGAGTGTCGCGGCGGCCCCTCCGCGGATTGCGAGCTATACGAAGAGCGAGGAGCTTCCGGGACGGTTTGTGGAATTGGGAGTGCCGACGTCGTGGCCAGTGACACCGGCGGAGTATGCATCGTGGCAGGACGCGGGCCAGGTGCAAAAACTGCTGGAAGCGTACTTGGAGATCCAACAACCATCCAGGGGTGTGGGCAGCGAAAGTGTTGACGGTGGGCCCCAAAGCATATTGAAGGAACTGGTGGAGGCTTACGGAGCGAGCCGGCACGAGGAAGCAGTGAGGCAAGTGGTGCTGGACCGGCTGGATCCTCGGCTGCGGAGCAAGGTGACGCTGGATGCGGGCGGAAATCTGGTGTTGCATTTGGGAGATGGGAAGCGGGATGCGAAGACACGGCGAATCGCAATTGTGGCGCACATGGATGAGATTGGTTACGAAGTGAAGAAGATTGAAGACGACGGGCGGCTGCAAGTCGAAGTGCTGGGCGGCGGTTACACGCAATATTTCCTGGGCCACGTTGTGCTGGTTCACAAGAAAGATAGAAGTAAGGTTGGCGGAGTGCTGGAGTTGCCCAGCGGTTGGGAGAAGCCGGGATTTGAGTGGCCGATGAGTTCGAGATCGATGGATGAACCGGCGCGGGTCTATGTGGGGACGCAGTCGAAGAAAGAAACGGAAGAGCTGGGGATTGCGACGGGAGATTATGTGACGGTGCCGAAGGAGTATCGCAGATTGCTAGGGACTCGGGCGAATGGGAGGAGTTTTGATGATCGGGTCGGCTGCGCGGCACTGATTGCAGCCGCGAATGCGATTGGGCCGGATTTGCCGGGGCGCGACGTCACCTTTGTGTGGTCGACGCGGGAGGAGCTTGGGCTGGAAGGCGCCGCCGCGTTCGCCGAGCAGGCGGCCAAGGAAGGACGTTCGCCGGATTTTGTGTTTGCAATCGATACGTTCGTCAGTTCGGACTCGCCGCTGGAGTCGAAACGCTTTGCCGATGCGAAAATTGGAGAGGGGTTCGTGGTCCGGGCGGTGGACAATTCCAACATTGCACCTCGCGAATATGTGGATCGCGTGGTGGCAATGGCCCGGGAACATTCGATTCCCGTGCAGTACGGGGTGACCGGAGGCGGGAATGATGGCTCCGTTTTCGTGCGCTATGGCTCCGTGGATGTGGCGATGGGCTGGCCTCTGCGGTATGCACACTCTCCGGGAGAAGTGATTGATACAAGAGATGTGGATGCGCTGGGAAAAATTGTGGAAGTGGTGGCACGGCAGTGGTGAGCTACCGGATTGCGCTAGCGTGAATTTAAAATGGCGGCATATCGTTCGGCAATAGCCGGCCAAGCGAAGTGCGCTTTAAAAGCGGCTCGGCTGCGCGCGGATAGCTCAGCGCGAAAGCTTGCGTCGGATAGCACGCGCACGAGAGCTTCGTTGAGCTCGTTTTGATTATTCGGGCTCACCAGGACCACACCTGCGTCCGTGACGGGAGGCGCAGTTTCGGAAATGGTATGGGCGATGACGGGAAGGCCAGCGGCGATTCCGGCAATCGCGCTGCCGCGGCGCGTTGAGATGCCGTTGCGGACAAAGAGGAGCACGTCGCAAGCGGCCAACCTATCCATGATTTGCTCAGGTCGAACGATACCCTCCACGGATAGATCAACCGAACAATTTTCCAGCCCTTTACGAAGAGCTCCCTCGCGGAGTTCGGCGTGGCGGCCGAACACGGATAGCCGAATGCGCCCAAGTTTCTGCGCGGCATGCTGGACAGCGGCGAGGATCTGCTGCGTTTCTCGAGCGCCCTGTTCTCCGCCGGTGATGCTAAAAACGCCAACCGTGGGAAAGTCTAATGTTGTCCGAGAAAGCGGTGCTTCGGCGAAGGGCAGATTTGCGCCGACCGGGATGAATGCGGCTTTCGATGGGACCGCCGTGAGCCAGGAAAGTTTTTCGGGCGGCACGGTGAAGATGGCAAGGTCCGCAAGTTCCACCGCGCGGCGCATGGTGCGCGCTTGAACGCGATGACGCAGACGGTCTATGAGGCGCGGACTTGAGAATGGTTCAACGTCGTGAAAGACCACCGCCACGCGAACACCAGCGGATTTCAACTGGCGGAACACACGCGGAAATTTCAGCGGGAAGCCGTGAGCGGACCAGGCGAGGGCCGTATATTGGACCAGCACCCATGCGCCGCGCCAAGATTGTGACTGGAGTTGCAACGCGCCCAGCGACTGGCGCCAGCCGTGAAGTTCCCAGGGGACGCGGCGAATCTGCAGTTGAAAATTGTGAGACTGAAGCGACTGACCGAGATAGTGACAGTATTCTTCGACGGCGTCGGTGGGTTCGTCTTTGCGGCCGAGAAGAGCGATGAGTTGGCGCGTCATTGATGAAGGCCCAACAGATAGCCTGCGACGAGCGGGCTGTGGGGACGGCGATCGGATCGCACCACTTTATTTCTCCACTAGAAAGCTGCCGAGGAACAGGGCGTCCATGCCGGAACTGAAAAAAGTGCGAATAGCATCGGTGGGAGTATGGACGATGGCTTCGCCACGCAGATTGAAGGACGTATTCATGACCACAGGAACGCCGGTGCGCTTGCCGAATTCGTCGATCAAGCGATAGTAGAGGGGGTTGATTTCCTTCTCGACGGTTTGCGGGCGGGCGCTGCCGTCAACGTGGGTGACGGAGGGAATGACGGAGCGCTTTTCCGGCCGCACCTGGGCAGTGAGAATCATGAACGGAGAGTCGTAAGCGGACTCGAGATATTCGGGAGCGGCTTCTTTTTTGAAAGAAGGCGCAAACGGGCGCCACCATTCGCGGAATTTCACCGCATTGTTCACCTTGATATTCATTTCGGGATCGCGCGGATCGGCAAGAATCGAGCGGCCGCCAAGGGCGCGGGGACCGAATTCCATCCGGCCCTGATACCAGCCAAGAATTTTTCCCTGCGACAACATTTCCGCGGCCGTGGCGGCGGGATCGGAAAGGGGCGAGTAGCGTATTTTGTAGGTTTTCAGCGCGATTTCGATGGCATCGTCTTCAAACGAAGGACCGAGATACGCGTGGCGCATGGCCCGCACGGAAAGACGAGCGCCGCCGTCCAGAAAGGGCGCAAGGGCAGCGCCCAAAGCGACGCCGTCGTCGGAGGCGGCAGGTTGCACAAAAAATTTGTCGATCAGTCCGGAGGCAACGATTTTTCCATTGGCCTTGGAGTTCAGCGCCACTCCGCCGGCGAGGCAAAGGTTCTTGCTGCCGGTTTTTTGGAGCGCCATTCGAACGACGCTGAACATCGCCTGCTCGCACATGTCCTGTACGGCGTAGGCGATATTCTTGTGAAGCTCGCCGATGTCGCTTTCTGGTTCGCGGGGCGCGCCGAGGGAGGATGGGAAATTGGCGTAGGGTCCGCTGCCGTTGCCGATGAGGCGATCGACGTGGACTTTGTAGGGAGCCGCATCCGTTTCGAGGAACATCCTTAAGTCCACTCCGGGCTGGCCGTACGGGGCAAGGCCCATCACTTTCCACTCGTCGGCATTCGGCGTGAATCCCAGGAAGCCCGTGAATTGCGCGTAGAAGAGGCCGAGCGAGTTGGGCCAGTTGATCGTGAGCACATGCTCGACGCGGCCCCTGCTGCCGCGCCAGATGGAAGTAGCCTCCCAGGCGCCGCGGCCATCCATCACGACGACCGCGGCATCACCGAAACCCGAATACGAATAGCAGCTAAGCGCGTGAGCGAGATGATGATCAACAAAGCGGTAGCGGGCCTTCGTGGGGCCAAACTGGCGCCGAAACGGATTTTCTCCGCCGTGCTGGTGCTGCATGCTGGCGAAATGCCGCGTGGAATTCAGAACATTCAGGTAGGAAACAGGCCAGCGGCCCGTGGCATAAAGGCTTAAATCCTGGCGCAGCGAGGCGCCGGGCGCTTGCCAGCCGACACAGACTTCGTCCACCTGCGCGGCGGTGATTTTCCCGAAGTCGAGGCAAGCCTGGATGGCGAGCGCGGGAAAGCGCGCGTCGTGCTTCACGCGGCTGATGCGCTCCTCGGCGACGGCGAAGAGCAGTTCGCCGTCCCGCACCAGGCACGCGGAAGAATCGTGCATCTGCGAGTAGTTGAGACCGAGGGTGATCATGCTAGAACCGCTTCCTACGCGAGACAAATACAAGTGAATCCACTTCTTCGATGATGGACCATTCGGCGTTGCTTGCGCTCTGGCGGAAAGCGCGGTCAATATATCGCACCGGGCCATAGTCTGGATTGGGCCAGCCCGATGGAAAAAGCCGGGCGTCGTGGAAAGCAACTACACCATTGGAATTCATGAAGCGCGACCAATCCAGCCAATCGCGCTCCACGGCTTCTTCACGATGGTCGCCGTCTATCAGGAGAAAATCGATCGGTAATTTCCAATCGTGGGCGGCATCCTGGCTGAACGACTCGATCCAAACGGTTCGGGCGGAACCTGCCGCGCCGACAGCACGCTGGGCCGCACGTTTGAGAAAATTCAGCGCGGAGATTCGCGAAAGATGGAAGGGATCGATCAGATAGAGAGTGCCACCCGCGGGCATCGCCTGACGGAGTCCCGCGGCCGACGCTCCTTCCGCGACTCCGATTTCGACAACAGTATTAGCTGCGCTTGCATGGCGCATAAGCGCCTGGTGCTCTGCCAGGGTGTGCTGGGCAATCGGGGCGCGCACGCCGGCCCAGGCAAAGATGGGATGCCGGAGAAACCGGGTAAGCGGCGGATTTTTCTTCGCCGGATTGCCAGGAACTTCGACGAATTGGATCTGAGTTTTCATGACGAGCGATACCAGGCTCTGCCGAAAAGGATACTTGAAGTTTGGCGGCGCGCAAAAAGCGGTTTCAGCGGGACCCGACCTGGCGGCGGGAGTCTGCGGCCAACAGGAGTACCCGCTCCAGTTGACGCGCGATTCGATCCCAGGTGTAGCGCTTCGCGGATTCTTGCGCGCGAAGACCAAGAGTGCGCCTTAGGTCCTGCGAATTTCTAAGGCGCTCGATTGCGGCACCGAGAGCCGGAGCGTTCGCTGCCGGAACCAGCAGGCCATTCGTTTCATCCTCGATCAGATCGGACATGCCGCAGGTGTTGGTGGTGACCACCGGCATCGCGGCGGCCATGGCTTCCAGCAAAGTGAGCGGCATACCTTCCATCAGAGAGGGAAAGACAAAAATATCGTGCGAAGCGTAAAGACGGGGCATCGCGTCGCGGGCCAAAAATGGAACAACGGAGATGCGATCGTGAAGCTCGGCAGGAAAGAATGCTTTCACGTGCTCTTCTGGGATGGCGCATCCGGCGACGGTGAGTTGGAGTTCGGGCGAGCGAGAGGCGAGGTCTGTGTACGCCTCCGCAAGATAGTAGATTCCCTTTCGGTCCAGCCAGGTTCCAACATAGAGCAGGCGGTGCGCGAGGGCTTCCCCAAAATCCCTGGATTGGAAATATTCCTCGCTCACGCCGTTGGGAACATACCAGATTCTTCCGGGCGGATGGCCGTACTTCAGCTCGGAAAGTAACCATCCCTCACGATTGACCACGGCGCCGTAGTCGGCGGTAGAGATGGCGATATCGTACATGGTTTGGTGGTAGAGGCGGTGCCAGACGCGGTTTTTCCAGGCGAAATTTGCCGCTTTTCCTTTTTTGTGTTCGAGCTTCATGGCCCGCACGAATCTTTCCTCGCTTCCGTGCATGGTGAAAACGTAGGGTGGGAGTTCCGCGGACGGAAACCATTTGCGGGAAAGCCCATAGACGCAACCCAAGGGGGCATGAAGATTCACTACCTCGTATTGGCGGGGCTGGCGACGAATTCGCAAGGAAACGGCAGCGGCAAACTCCAGGTCGCGGAAACGGGCCGGCCAGCGCGGGGACGGCAGAACATCCTCCAAGAACCAGCAGTCCACCGTGTGGCCGAGCAGTTTGAGCTGTTCGGCGTGATTGAAGACCACACCCGCGGCCCCGGCTTCGCGCTGTCGGGGAGCCCCAATGGCGATCAGAATTTTCAATGCGAAGACCCTGGGCTGGCGGTGCGCTCCGTTTCGATGTGTTCCATTTCAGGGAACGGGAGCCAACGCTGTCTGAGGCGACGGTACAACCCATTTTGTGCCAGCGTTTTTTGCGTTCGATAAAATTGCTTTGGGGAAACAAAGAGAGCGCCCAGCAGAGTCAGGGATTTGAAAACGCGGTGGGCGGTGGAGGCACTCGGATGTGTTATTCGATAAACTTTCCACTCGGCTTTCACCGTTTCCCAGGGCCAGCCGCCATCCAGACCGAGCCGCAACTGGTTCGCGCTGGCTTCGGTGTAGTCCAGCAGTGCGCGGATCAACTCCGGGGTTGTCCCCATCTGCTCAAGGCGCTGGGAAAGAGTTTTTGCCAGGGCAGCGAGGGATTCCTGCTTACGACGCACTTTCGCGGGATCCGCGACCAACAACGTAAAACCGCTGTCGGCGTGTACCCGATAGAAGGTAAGGGCTTCCGGCAAGATGCGAGCGGGCATCAGCACCGCGGCGAGCGTGAAAATATATTCGTCCGCCTGGATCCGGATCTCGGGCGGAACGGGAACAATCCGCTGCACCAGGCTCCTGCGGATGGTCATGCGGCTGGTGCCCATAAAGGCACAGCGCCTGCGGAACAAGTGCGCACCGCGAAGATCATTGGCCTGGAAATCGAAACCGTCGCGAAGAATGTCCGTCGAACGCATTCCGTCGGGAAAAACGTTGACTATGCCGTGGCCGACAAAGCCGATTTCCGGATTCGCTTCCAGCACCTGGGTGACTTGCGTGAGTTTGTTGGGTGTCCACCAGTCGTCGGCGTCGAGAAAGGCGATCAGTTCGCCACGGCATTCCGGAATGCCGTGATTAAAAGCCGAAGCCTGGCCGCCATTGGGCTTGCGAAGCACGCGGATTTGCGAGGCAAATCTGGCGAGGATTTCAGGAGTGCGATCGGTGGAGCCGTCGTCGACCACCAGAATTTCCCGCTCGGAAGCGGGGAAATCCTGCGACAACACACTTTGAATCGCTTCTTCGATGAAGCGCTCGTGGTTGTAGGTATCGATCAGTACGCTGACGAGTGGCGTGGTCATCGACAATCCGGATTCCGGTTGGGGAGCAAACACACCTAGTGTACGCCAGTTGGAAACAGGGACGGAAGTGGACAGCTAAGAAATCACTTCAGCTCGTAATCGCCGATATACGTTTCACGGCTGATGCCCAGCATGCTGAGAAAGAAGGAGGAGAAGATGATCTGGATGCCGAGAAAGAGCCACGTGGACCAGAACAGAATCTGGCGGATCTGGTAGAGCGGCCCGAAACCACCGGCCACCCAAGCCCAGGTGATGCGCGCGCACCCGATCAGACCGGCGAGGAAAATCAGACCGCCCAAAAGCAGGCCGGTTTCGAGCGTGATTCGCTTGAGAAGGCGTTTCAGGGAGATGGTGCCCCGGTCGAAGCGCGCAGCGTAACTGAAAACTTTCGCGAAGGCGCCGATGGAGAGGATTTGCATGCCGAGAAGCGTGAAGATCACGCCAAACACCATCGTGTGGACGTCCAGAGTGACGCGGGGCGTAATCTGGCGGGGGCCGGGCAGTAACCAGAAGATAAGCGCGAATCCGCAGGCGAGTAGCGAACCGCCGGGAACGAGGTAAAGCCAGTTGGGTGCGTAGAGAAGCATGAAGCGAAGGCTGCGCCAGCCGTCGCGGAAACTGCGGAGATGGGGCGGGCGGCCACGCTTGTCGGGCCAGAGAATGATGGGGATTTCGGAAATGCGGGCGCCGATCTGGGTGGCCTTGATGACGAACTCCAAGGCGAACTCCATACCGGAGCTGCGCAGGTCCAACCTGTCGTAGAGTGCGCGACTGAAGCCGCGCATGCCGCAATAGCTGTCTCCTACGCCGGCGTGGAATAGGAAATTTACCAGCCAGCTGAGGCCGGGATTGCCAAAATATTTGTGCAGCCGAGGCATCGCGCCGGGCTTGATGCCGCCGCGGAAGCGATTGCCCATGACCAGGTCGAATCCGCGGCGCAGTTCCCGGACGAAATTGGGGACTTCGCTGAAGTCATAGCTGTCGTCGGCGTCACCCATGATGACGAACTCACCGCGCGCGGCCGCAATCCCTGCTTTCAGCGCAGCGCCGTAGCCGCGCTCCGAAACGTGGAGCACCCGGCCGCCATTGAATTCGGCGATTTCGATGGAACCGTCGGTCGAGCCGTTGTCCGCGACGATTACTTCGCCGCGAAGTCCGGCCTGGCGGAAAGAACTGATCGCTTTCTCGACACAGAAGGCGAGCGAATTGGCTTCGTTCAGGCAGGGGATCACGACAGAAACGTCCAGGCGGGGTTCCGCTTGAGGCACGGTGCCGGCATCGGTTTTGGCCGCAAGTTGCGTTTGAGCGTCAGACGTCATGTTCGATTCAGCCGCGAAAACAGAAGACCCACGCGAGCTGCACGGGCCTGCCAGTCTGTCAAATTCAATGGAAAGTGTTTAAATAGACCCTTCCCTCAATATAGCACGGCGATTGCGAAGCAGAATTGCGGACGGACGGCGATTCCTGCCGACCGGTATTAGCGTAAGGAATTTAAGGCAATAGTCTGAGACTCGAGAGCCTGCGCGCTTCTTGTTGTCGGCTTTAAATACAGGTATCTTAGTTTCGCCCGCCAAAACTACATTTCCGGCACAAACGCTTGGCGCTTTGAGTGCGGCTGGAGAACGAGGACGAGAACAACCGATGCCTGCTGGAATTCGTCTCTCTGTCGCGATTCCCGTCCACAATGAAGAAAGCGTTTTACCAGAACTCTTGCAACGACTTCGGAGAGTGCTTGAGGGGGTGCCGGGCGGAGCGCACGAACTGGTGTTTGTCGACGATGGAAGCACAGACCGAACATTCGAACTGCTGCGTGAGGCGGCGGCCGAAGATTCCCGCGTAATTGGAATTTCGCTCTCGAGAAATTTTGGCCATCAGGCAGCGATCTCAGCGGCGCTGGATCACATCTCGGGCGACGCCGTGGTGATCATGGACGGCGATTTGCAGGACATTCCGGAAGTGATTCCGCAATTTGTCGAGAAATTCAGGGAGGGATTTGACGTTGTTTACGCGCAACGCGTGAGGCGGAAAGAGCCGTTGTTGCTGCGCATCTGCTATTTCCTGTTTTACCGGATGATGGCCCGGCTTTCGGATATCCGCCTTCCGCTGGATTCCGGCGACTTTGGACTGATGTCGCGCCGGGTGGCAGACCACGTCCGCCGCATGCCGGAACACCACCGGTATCTTCGCGGAATGCGCAGTTGGGTGGGCTTCCGGCAGATTGGGATCCCAGTGGAACGCGCGGAGCGGCATTCCGGAAAAAGCAAATACAGCATGATGCGATTATTGAAACTTGCCGCCGATGGGATTTTCGCGTTTTCCATCGTGCCGATCCGCGCAGCAGCCATCGCAGGGGCGGGAGTGATGTTACTGTCCTTTTTCTACGTGTGTTATGCCATGTACGCAAAGCTGTTTCTACACCAATCGCCACAAGGGTTTACGGCACTGTTGGTCGCCATTACGTTTTTGTCGGGGATTCTGCTTTTCTTCCTAGGGATAATTGGAGAATACGTCGGCCGTATTTACGAAGAGACCAAGGCCAGGCCCCAATACATTGTCGGGCGAATCGTCGGGAAATGTGAAGCAGAGAGAACTGCAAAACAGGAAGCAGGCCCCGCGCACGAATCGCTGGAGAGAGAATGCCAACGATAGTCAGGCAATCTGCCCGAATGCTCCTGAATGATTCAAAAGTGGAAACTACCGGAATGCGAGAAATCGAATACCTATCCCCCGCCGCCGAAGTGAGCATGTCCGATGGCTATTTCCAGATTGGGACGGTAGACCACTTTTGGGTGAGCCGCCGCTTTGATGTTCTGCGACGGCTTGCGAACGGCATCGTGAATGAGGCCCGAGAAATAGCGGAGGTTGGATGCGGCCACGGGTTGCTGCAAAGGCAGATCGAGGATCACTACGGTAAGGCCGTGACAGGATTCGATCTGAACGAATACGGTTTGAAGCACAATGTGAGCCGTATTAGTCGCGTCTGCTGTTACGACATCCATCAGCGAAATCAGGAGCTGCGCGGTAAATTCAACGTGATTCTGCTGTTTGATGTCTTAGAACATATTTCCGATGAGGATAGCTTCCTGGGCGCGCTTTTATTTCACCTGGCGCCGCAAGGTAAGCTGATGATGAATGTGCCCGGAGGCCGTTGGGCATTTTCAAAGTATGATACCGCGGCAGGTCACGTGCGCCGGTATGCAGTGAAAGATATGTGCGCGGTGGCGCAACGAAACAACCTCGAAATAGAAAAATGGACGTGGTGGGGCTTTCCCTTGATTCCTACGGTGGCAGTAAGAAAACTGGTACTGATGGGAAAGCGTGATATGGGCAAAATCAATTCCGCAGGGTTTGATCCAAAGTCTCCGTGGATTGACAAGGCGCTGGGGATGCTTGCGCGCCTGGAACGGATCCCTCAAAAATTGGCGGGCACTTCGATGATGGCAGTATTACGGGTTATACCGGGAAAATAGGCGGAGTCTGCTGGCTGGCTGAGCCCCCGTGTACAAGAGCTAAAAGGAGCTCCAGATTACAGTGCAGATTCCCGATTCCGCAGCCCGGAAGATTGACACGCAGAATGTACTGTTATGCGTCTTGCTGGTTGCCGCCGCCGTAATCCTTGTCTGGCCCATAGCCGAGATCGGGTACGGCGACGATGTTGCTTACGCCCATCTTGCCCAAACGCTGGAGCGCACCGGGCATCTTGTCTATAACGGTTGGGAGTCTGCCTTTCTCATTTCACAAGCGTGCTGGGGCGCGCTGCTGATCAGGCTGTTTGGTTTTTCGTTTGTGTGCCTTCGGCTCGGTACCGTTCCTTTCGCGCTCGGTGCGGTCGGTCTCTGCTACGGGTTGGTTAGGCGAACAGGATTACGGCCGGGCAAAGCAATATTCGTCACGCTCCTATTTGGCTTGTGCCCTCTGTATCTGCCCTTGGCTGTGTCCTTCATGACGGATGTACCGTCCATTTTTTTCATGTTTGCGTCGTTATACTCATTTGCGCGGGCAGAGGAATCGGCCGGCGAGAGGAAGAGCTACGCATGGATGGTGCTGGGAGCCGCGACCGGTTTCGTCGGGGGAATCGGCCGGCAGGTTGTGTGGCTTGTGCCGTTGATTGTGCTGCCCTATCTGGCATGGGCAAAACGCGAGCAGGGGACGCTCCGATTTTTAGCCATAGCGGCATGGGTGGTGGTGGTTGCCGGCGTGAAACTTACCACTTCCTGGTTCAATCATCAGCTGTATACGATTTTCCAACCATCGGTATCCAGCGAACTGATTCTGGTCATCAAACATCCCTTCACAGCGGTGAACCTTACCGCCCGGCTTTTCATGATGCTGGTGCTGCTAACATTGCCGGCGGCGATTCCGCTGATTCTTCGGTCTTCGGCAGAAACCTGGCGAGGACCGCGTGGCCGAAAATTGCTGGTGGCCACGCTTCTCTTAATTGTGCTCGGGGCAATTGCGATTCATCCTTCGCTGGCTTCCCTTCCCTGGATTTCGAACACACTGAATTGGCAGGGAATTAATGGAGACGCACCGCTGCCAGGCCGGCCAATTGTGCTGATAAGGCCAATCCGCGCGGTGGTGGCCATCTCCGTGTACTTTGCCGTGTGCATTCTTGCCGGAGAGGTGTGGAATCTCCGGCGGCTTGCGCGCGACGTTTCGCGTTCGCTGTTGGGTGCATCCCGCCCGAATTTTCTGCTCGGATCCATGTCCCTTGTGATCGTCACCTACTTTGCCCTGCTGGTGGTTCGCGGGGCGGAATTTGGCATCTTCGACCGCTATCTTTTGCCGGTAGTGCCCTGGGCAGGTAGTGTTCTCCTGCTATGGTTTGAGAAAGACAATCCTGACGAGACTAGGTTGATGCAAAGGGCTACGCCTGTTGCCTGGACGCTCTTGGCAATCCTTGCTTTATATGGAATTGCGAATACGCAGGATTATTGGGCGCTTGCAAAGGCGCGGGTTATTGCGACGCAGCGGCTTGAAGCCGCAGGCGTTCCGCGCAACGCGATCGATGCGGGTTCTGAATACAATTTCTGGACCGAACTGACGAATTCCGGGCGCATAAACAGCCGCTGGGTACGCAATCCTCCCGGAGCGTATAACCCGAATTTTTCGCAAACGCCAAGCGTTGTTCCCGTGTACAGGCTTGAATACACTCCAACATTTGAAACCGAAGCCACCACATTTGGAACGGTGTCATACAGCTCTCTGTTGCCGCCGTTCCACAAGCAGGTGAGCATCGATCGTGTGCTGACAGGCGCGGCGAGCGATCACTGATTCCTATTTTGAGCCGGCGGTATGCAGGCGCTGGGCGTGGTCGGCAATGATCTGGCGGAGAATTTCATCCAGGCCGATGGTGATGGACCAGTTGGGGTAGTGGGAACGCAATTTAGCGAGATTTGAAATGTAGCAGATGTGGTCGCCTTTGCGGTTTTCATCGACGTATTTCCAGTTGAGCTTCTTGCCGCTCATCTGCTCGATTTTGGCGATGGCCTCCAGCATGGAGACGCTGTTCTCGCGGCCTCCGCCGAGATTGTAGACTTCGCCGGGGCGCGGATTAGCCGCGAATTCCTCGATTGCGCGAACGACATCATGACTGTGAATGTTGTCGCGAACCTGTTTGCCCTTGTAGCCGAACACATTATATTCGCCGCCGGTCAGCGCCACCTTCACCAGATAGGAAAGAAAGCCGTGCAACTCGACACCGGAATGCGAAGGTCCGGTGAGGCAACCACCGCGGAAAACGCCCACTTTCATGCCGAAATAGCGGCCGTATTCCTGCGCCATCAGGTCCGCGGAAGCCTTGGATGCGCCGAAAAGCGAGTGGAGCGTCCGGTCAATGCGGCAATTTTCGTCGATGCCGTTGAAATCTTCGGGTCGCGCGTATTCCCAACGGGTTTCTAGTTCCGTCAGCGGAAGCTCGTTCGGTGCATCGCCATAGACCTTGTTGGTGCTGAGGAAAACGAATACGGCCGCAGGAGAGTGCAACCGTGTGGCCTCCAGCAAATTTACTGTGCCAAGCGCGTTCACTTCGAAATCCACAATCGGAATTTCACGGGCCTTGTCGTGGGACGGTTGCGCGGCGCAATGCACAATTAGGTCAAACCCCTTTTTGCGAAAAAGTTCCTCGAGGGCGCCGCGGTCGCGGATGTCGAGGTTGAAGTGCGTGAAATTCCTGGTGACCTTTCGGAGACGATCGAGATTCCAGGCAGTGTCGCCGGGCTCGCCAAAAAAAACGCGGCGCATGTTGTTGTCGACGCCGATGACCATATGTCCCTGGCGATCAAAATGCTCGACGGCTTCGGAGCCGATTAGGCCGCTAGAGCCAGTCACCAAAATTGTTTTCATGCGGAGTGGTTGCCTTTCTGGCGCAGGCCGATACGTTGGCGCAAAGGCCGAGTGACATCCAACAAGCGGAACCAGGCTGGGGAGAGGCGATCGTAAGCATCCCGTTTGGCCTGCACATACCAATCACGGTGATTCCTGTGCATGCCGTCAGGTTTCAATAGATGGGTGGCGTTATCAAGCGTTCGAAACCTGCGATGACCGTGGAGCAAGGCGTAATTCTCCTGAGCTTCTTCGCCCTCCCAGACGCCTTTTTCTCCTTCGGGATGATACCCATAATCGTGATTCTGGTGCACGGCACGGACGACGGCCGAAGCGTCAATCAGGCGGGCGCCGGAGTGCCGTGCAAACCAGAGCAGCCAGTTGTCCCAACCGGGCCTGCCGATCACGAACTCTGGAATTTGTTTGTGAAAGAGGCCCTTTCTGAAGACGAAGTAATCGATCCACTGAGAGGGCCGCTGGCGGTTCGTGTGAATCGCCAGGCTTCGAACTTCATCTTGCCAGTCCGAGCGTTCAAAATGAAGCGGCTCGCGAATATCCACATCCCAGCGGCGGCCGGCAAGCAGGAATGGCCCAGGTTGGCTGGAGACACGCTGGATAGCTTGCGGAAAATCGTCGAGCAAAAGAATATCGCAGTTTACATGGCAGAGCAGATCGTGGCGCGCGATCTCCTGTGCCTGATCGTAAATGCTGGCGAGATATTTTGTGCCGTGGCGATTTTTGCGCACCGCGGGCACGTGGCGAATACCGAGTTCAGAGCAGACCTCCGCGGCGCCGGCATCATCGCCAAACAACAGGATATCGACGTCTGGGTGGATCTGTTGCCAACTACGCAGGGCATTGCGCTGGATCAGGTCGATGTGATCCCGAAAAGGTTTCGGTGTGGAAAATAAGGTCAGCATAATTGGGGCGTCGCGCTCCCGTACAACAAGCTATTACTGATTAGTGCGCCGCGCCCTACCGCGCAAAATCTTTTCAACCGCTCCGTAAATCCCGGCGGTCCGCCAGCGTGCCGGGTACAAGGGCCTCATCGCCCAGGGACTGAATTCCGGCGAGGGCTCACCCCATTCCGCGAGCATGGGCGAGTCGATCGATTCTCTGGCCGCTGCGACGACCGTCCGGCGGCGAAATCCATTTGAGCCTTTGTGGTATTCCGGGTGCGAAGGCATCTGCGCCGGGTTATAGCAGGATGAAAATCCGGAACGTTGCAGCATTTTGATCAAACAAGGTTCCGAAGGATAGAACGCCATGTAATTCAGGCCTTGATCCACGCCTGTATTTTCATCCATCAGAACCATCGCGGGTTCCGGACTTGGATACACGATGCCTTCGATAAGAGCCAGCCTGGAGGAGAGTTTCGCGATGCTGCGAATGACGCGAAATGGATTTTCAAGGTGATACAAAAGGCCAAAACAGAAAACCAGGTCAAATTTTCCGAGGTCAGCCAGCGCGGGATCCTGCGCGTCGGCAACCTGAAACTGCAAGTGCGGGTACCGGCTATGAGCTTCCTCCACATTTTCTGCGCGGCCGTCGACGGCAAGCACTTCAAATCCGTGGCGATGCAAAAATTCCGCGTAATGACCCAATCCGCATCCCAAATCCAAAGCGGTTTTCAGCTGCAGCCGTTGCTTCAGTTCGGGCAACAGGCGCGCGACGGTTTCTCCACGGGCTGCGTTCAGAGCATCATAGTGTGGTTGGTCGAAGACCCAGGACGGGCTCACGGATTAGCCTTTCTCGCTGGAAATACGGAACTCAGAGGGAAGATTCAGGAAACCATTCCACTCGTCGAGCGCGTGCTGGTAATTAGGCGAGGCTACCTGAAGTTCCGGAATCGCTTCCCACAAATCGACATTTTCCTTTTCGTTCCACAAGCTCAACTGCCAATTATAGGACTTCGGACACAGCGGCAGAAAGGGGAACTTGTAGATCAGGTCGTGAATTCCCGTATCAAGCGTCAGGTCGTCGTTTGCGAAAGCCCACATCAAACGGCGTTCGGAGTCGAACAGGGCAATTCCCTGATGGCCATGGCGGATCGGCGCACTGACCTGAAGCCGAAAGGCCACCGAAACGGGACCAACAGAATCCAGGCGGTGGGGAGAATCTCCGGCGGGCTCCAGAATTCTCCAGGAGAGGAAGTGGGTCTTGTCTTGCGCACTTGAGGATGCAGATCCGCGCTCGGGAGCAGTCATGGCGGTCTCATAGGCGCTGACGACTTCGGCGGTTGGACCGGTCTGGCGCACCTCGCCGGAGTCGACCCACACGGTTCGATTACAAAGCCGGCGAATCTGGTTCAACTGGTGGCTGACCAGGATGATTGTGCGCCCGGCGCGCGCTACATCCCCCATTTTGCCGAGGCATTTCCTCTGAAACTTAACGTCGCCGACCGCGAGGACTTCGTCCACCAGCAGAATTTCCGGCTCAAGATGAGCGGCAACCGCGAAGGCGAGCCGGACATACATGCCGCTGGAATAATGCTTCACAGGAGTGTCAACAAACTTTTCAAGTTCCGCAAAGGCCACGATTTCGTCGAACTTTCTGGTGATTTCCTTGCGGCTCATGCCCAGGATGGCGCCGCTTAAATAAGCGTTCTCGCGGCCAGTCAGTTCGGGGTGGAAGCCCGTGCCAACCTCCAGAAGACTGCCGACACGGCCATGAATTTCCGCCCAGCCGGAGGTAGGGCGGGTGATGCGAGAGAGAATCTTCAGGAGAGTGGTCTTGCCGGAACCATTTCGCCCGATCAGCCCCAGCACTTCGCCTTCGCCGACTTGCAGGGAGACGTCGTTGAGCGCCCAGAAAGTATCCGGCTTTTGCCGTTGAAACAGAGTCCAAGGAGCGCGCAACGTGCGCGCGAGAGTGTCGCGAAGAAGTCCGGAAGACGAGATGGCGCCCCGTTCGTAGCGCTTGCTGATGCCATGGGCTTCGATGACGGCGGTGGTCATACGCGGTCGGCGATGCTCCCTTCCATATAATTAAAGAAGAGCAGACCGCTGAAGAGCACGATGCAGACAATAAGCGAGGAAGCAAGCAGCGTGGATGTTGGGGCCTGGCCGGTGCCGGTAAGGGCCCAGCGGAAGCCGTCAATCACTCCCGCCATTGGGTTTAGGCCGTACAGCCAGCGGTACCGTTCGGGAACCATGGAACTGGAATAGTAGACGGGCGAAGCGAGCGTCCAGAATTGAACGATGAACGGAGTGAGGTATTTAACGTCGCGATAGAGCGCGTTCAGTGCGGAAAGCCAAAGGCCGACACCGAGGACGGTGAAAACGGCGAGGAGCAGGAAGAGTGGCAGGAGCGCAAGCGTCCAGGCCGGGCGGATACCGTGCGCGAATGTAAAAATTAGGAGGACGACGAAGCCGATCCCGAAATCCACCAGGCCGGAAAGCGAAGCGGAGACGGGCAGAATGAGGCGCGGAAAATACACTTTGGTGATCACCCGCTGATTTTCCACCACCACATTGGTGGCGAGAACGAGTGCGGTGGAAAAATAGGTCCAGGGCACCAGCGCCGCGAAGCAGAAGACAGAATAGGGGAGTCCCTGAGAGGGCAACTTTGCGAGCCTGCCAAAAAAGAGAGTGGCGACAAGCATGGTGAGCAGCGGCTGCACAATCACCCACGAGACGCCAATGGCGGTCTGCTTGTAGCGAACCTTAACGTCGCGCCAGATGAAAAATAAGAGCAGCTCGCGATATTTCCATAGCTCTTGCAGGCGCAATTCGAACCAGGTGCGCGGCGGCTCAATGCGCAGAGTCAGGGAGCCCGACGGGCGGCTCGCCAGCGGGCCGGTGGAGGACGGATTGGAGGTCACCGAAGCCATTCAGTAGGCAAAATGCCGGATGAGATTTGCTGTCCCTGACAGGGTAACAGAATCGGATAAGCGAGACGGAAAGCGAGGCGAGTGACGCGGCGAGATTCTCATTTTACCCGCGAGCTACGGTTGCGCGTCCTTCTGTAGTTGCTCGATATCTTTTTGCTCGATCTGCTGCATCAGCACCTTGCGTTTGAAAAGATAGCGTTGAAGATCACTGGAAATCTGGCGGGGCACGACGAAAACCTGGTTATAAGCAACTTGCGAAAAGGAGACAGGGCCCCGCGGCGAGATCAAATGAGCGCCCCACTGAAAAATGAAACCCAGGTTCCAGAGGATAAATAGGAAGACGATGGAGGAGGCGGCAATAAACGCGTTGTTTGCGGAGCGGAAGAATCCCGCAAAACGATCAAGCAGCTGAGCCAAACCGAAAATAAAGATAGGCGTGAGAGAAATGAAAAAGCGATTTCCAAAAGAAGCCATGCCATGCCAATAGGGATAACTGGAAATCACGTAGTAGAAACCCGCGGCCGCGAAGGCCAGAAGCAGGGAGAGGGACCTGGCCGCGCGCGGGGCGAGAAACAATCCCGCGATGGCAAGGCCCAGAATAGGGGTCCAGCTGATCAGGCCATGCTCCGAAGAGAAGAGCACGGAGCGCCAGTTCGGAGCGCTCCAATCCCATGGAAGCGCGGTGTAGGAGCTGAAGCGAAGAATTCCCCCGAAAATGATGTAGCGGGTAATCAGCGTGGGGATGAAAGCGAGGGTGGCGGCAAGGAGGAAGCAAATGTTTCCAGCCAGAAGCGGACCAGCGGCCCGGTAGTTTCTGGCTTTGCCGAAATTCCAATAAGCAGCCAGGGATTCGATCAGAGGAAGCACAAGAAAGACGCCGTTGATGAAGTAGACGTCGACCATCAATCCAGCGCTGAGGCCGAGTAATAGCCATTGCCGGAAGCTACGCCGGACGCGAGTGCGTTCCCAATACCAGAGGAAGAGAGCCACAGCAAAGGTGGAGTGCGCGTGCGACCATGCGGGATTAAAGTACATGTAAACGGGGAGAGAGCTGGCGCCCCAAATGCCGAGCGTTGCCAGAAACGCCCAGCGTTCCTGAACGTATTTCCTGGCAAGCAAATAAGAAAACAGCAAGCCGAGGAATCCGTAAACTGCGGTACCCAGGGCCATGGCCACAAGGTAGGGAGAAGAGAAACCGTCGGCAGCGATGTGCGCGCCAAACGCGTCGGCCAGGAGCACGGTAGCGTGGGCCGCAAGCAGAAAAGGCGTCCAGAGCAGCGCAGGTCCGATGGAAAACAAATTACTCACATAGCCAGTCTCGGTGTACTCATCCGGCCGGAGCTGGCCATTGGAAAGCGTGCGAGTTTGAGAGAAGTATTGGTTTGCGTGGCGCCAATCTTCATCAAACCGGAGATTGTGCTGAATCAGCGGAGCGCGGGCATAGGCGTAATAACCGACGCCGTCACCATGAACGATGGGATTGACCAACACCAGCGAAGCCAAAAACAGTAGCAGCAAAATTCGTTTAAAATGAGCCGGGCGCGATTCTCCGGCGGTCAAATTTGCGGAGCTGTTCGAAGGGGACGAATTGCTGCTGCCGAGCACCCTAGGCCGACCCGGCCGGCGCCAGGGTGGACCGTACCGGCGTCTCAGCCATTTCATAGCCGGGTTTGCTGATAACCGCGATCAGGGAGAGCGGGGGCAGCGGCAAAACATTATCCAGAACGCGGAACAGCGGGGTAAGGGCGTTCAACATTTTGATTTGCCAGAATCCGAAGGTGCGCCGGCGCAAGAGCCGGGCGTTCAACCACCACGCGACTACGCCAATCCGATTGAATTCCAACAAGTGCTCCAAATGAAATCCGGCTTGTTCCACCAGATCCGTCAACTGTTTTCGAGTGTATCGACGGTGATGACCGAGCACCTCGTCAAGCGAACCAAAAAGCCAGGGGCCGCAGGGAACGAGAATAATGGCGCGGCCACGATCTTCGAGCACTTCACGAAAATTGCGGAGTGCCCCGAGGTCGTCTGCCAGGTGCTCAACCACGTTCAAGCAAATCACCGTGTCGAATTTCTGCTCCTTGGGAAAGGACTCGCCTTTTTCTCCGTCCGTGTAGCCAACTTCCATATAGGGACGGTCCAGCTTGACTCTTTCCAAATAGTTTAAATACAAGGGGTTGATGTCGCTGACACGATACAACGCCCGTGGAATCAGCTGCACGGTCAGATTTCCAGTCCCCGCGCCAATTTCCAATACTTTTTCGCCGACATAGGGGCGGATAACGTCAGCCATCCACTTGGTGAAACGTGGCGCACGGTTCAGGCGGCCCAGAATCTGGCTGCCGTAGGTATCCTCCACATAGATGTAGTCGGATATCCCGAAACGGATGATCGCTTTCACGGCGGCGAGACCGTCTTTCCAGCCAATTTTCTTGCCTTCCTGGTATGTCCGGCCGGCGTATCGTATGGGGACTTCAAAAATCCGTGCGCCGCGTTTGGCGAGCTTGATGGAAATTTCCGGCTCAATTTCAAATCCGTTGCCGACCAGGGGAATGCTTTTCAGCAGTTCCGTCCGGACCATTTTGT
>Ga0210406_10001761_pt1 | contig 25796 bp, 23 predicted proteins | sample IncBWC30MmetaG_FD_155454 | JGI IMG/M metagenome (GOLD analysis project Ga0210406, IMG submission 155454) | Forest soil microbial communities from Barre Woods Harvard Forest LTER site, Petersham, Massachusetts, United States - Inc-BW-C-30-M | ecosystem: Environmental > Terrestrial > Soil >... | reverse complement strand
GAGCATCATCAAGGGCGAAGGCGGCAAGGCCGTTTCCTTCATCGCCGACGTGTCGCACGCCTCAGAGGTCGAGGCGATGGTCGAGGCCTGCCTGAAAGCTTTCGGCCGCATCGACGTGCTCGACAATAATGTCGGCATCGCCGGCATGGGCAGCGTGGTCGAAGTGAAGGAACCGGAATGGGACCACCTGTTCGCCGTCAATCTCAAGAGCGCCTATCTGACCATGAAGCACGTCATTCCCGTCATGGTGAAGCAGGGCGGCGGCGCGATCATCAACATCTCCTCGATCGCCTCGATCCGCCATGTCGGCATCTCCTATGTCAGCTATGGCGCGAGCAAGGCGGCGATGAACCAGATGACACGCACCACCGCGGTGGAATATGCGCCCCACCATGTCCGCGTGAATGCGATCCTGCCGGGGTTGATGAAGACGCCGATGGTCGAACATTCCGCAGGGTTAGCTGCGAGCTACGCCAACGGCGATGTTGAGGCGATGTGGCGCGCCCGCGACGCCCAGGTGCCGATGGGACACATGGGCGAGGCCTGGGATGTCGCCAACGCCGCGCTGTTTCTGGCCTCCGACGAGGCGCGCTACGTGACCGGGATCGAGCTCGTGGTCGACGGCGGGCTCACCTGCAGAAGCTGATCCTGTCGCGTCGGGTCGCGGCCCTATCGCCTGCTTTTCCGGATCATGCTCTATCCAGCATAGCCGCCCTGATCGAGGAAATGCTGCTCCTCCGCGGTCATCGCGCGGCCGAGAATCGGGTTGCGATGCGGGAATCGGCCGAAGCGCCGGATGATGTCGCGATGGCCTTCGGCATGCCCGGCATCGGGCTCGCCAAGCGGCCGAGACAATGCGACGCAGCGATTCTGATCGGCGATGTTTTCGGAGTGGCCCAACGGAAGATAAACGAAGACCCGCAGTTCTGGAGCAACCTGCCGGTCATGACCGACCGCGATGGCGGTGTCGGCAACGGCACGCGCGTGCGCATCGCTCGCATACATGCGCGGCGTGCCGCGAAATGCATTGCGGGGAAATTGGTCGAGCAGCAGGATCAGGGCCAACGCGCCCGTCGGCGTCGCCAGCCAGCGATCCAGCGCTCCGCGTGTCGCAGCTTCATGCGCGTGCAGGAAGCTCTCGCGAAAGCGGCGATCGAAGTCCGCATCCTGGGTGAACCAGAGCGAGGGGCCGGCCTCTCGCCAGAATGCAATGACATCGTCGGGCGCTATGTCGGGCATGATAGGTGCGTCGGGGACTGTCGGCTGCGTCGTTGAGTCGCGGCGCGGATCGCCGCCGGAATGAAATTCCTGTTCGATGAATCCCTCGCGGCTTTTTGCCGCGACGGCGCGGTTCTCTAACATAGCAACCTCCATCGACATTTGCATTGCGTGGTGCGCGGCCGAGGTCGGCAGCGCTTGACGAGGAAGTTCGCAGACGGATGTGGCCAGCTGTATGATTTCGCCGACAGGCGGCATCACATCAGGCTCACTTTTGGTCTCGTGCTGATCTCAGCTTGTTGAGGCCATGCGAGGCGACGTGTGACCTATGTCATATCGGACGCGCAGCAGGCCGCCCGGCGCTGCCGCGCATAGCGAACCGCTGCTGGAGTCTATCCTTGCGCGCTGAGTTCAGCCCGATCCAGCTCCTCTTCGAGTTGATGAAAGGCATCGTCGCCGATGTCCTCGGATTGCCGCAGCGTCAGGATCGCGCGGCGTGCCGCTCCGATGGCGCGGCGGCGCAGCGGATCGGCGGGCAACTCGGCCGTGACAACGCCGCCATCGGGATTGTCCTTGGCCTGAATCAGCAGCGCGCGATATTCCAGGCGCAACAGCTCCGCCTCCTCGGAGGGATCGCCGTCGATCTCGTCGAGCGCCGCGCGATAGGCGATGCCGCGCGCGCGGGCAACTTCGCTCGCCACCGGGTTCTCGTCTTTCAGCCCCAGCGCCAGGATCAAGGGCCGCAATGTCAGGCCCTGGATCACGAGCGTTCCAAGCACGACGGAGCAGGCGGTCAGCAGCATCAGATCGCGATAGGGAAAGCCCTCTGGCAGCGCAAAAGCCGCAGCCAGCGTCACGATGCCGCGCATCCCGCACCACGACACCGCGAGGCCGCCTTTCGCCGTCGGAATCGCGTTGCTCGGACACAGCAGTCCGTGAGCGACCAGCGTGCGCAAGGTCGCGCCATAGATCATGACCCAGACGACGCGGGCGAGGATCACGGCGGCAAGAACGCAGGCCGCGACTTCGGCGTAATGCAGCCGCACCACGTCATCGAGCCGCGTCCAGATCGGACGCAGCTGCATGCCGATCAGCATGAAGGCCAGCACGTTCAGGATGAACACCGCTGTTTCCCACACCGCATAAGACGGGACGCGAAGCCGCGCCGGCGTGCGCTCCGGCGCGGTGCGGGAGATTGTGATGGCATAGGCGACGATGGTCAGGATGCCGGAGAGCCCGATGTGCTCCGCGACGATCCACACGGTGAAAGTGCCCGCGAATTGCAGGATGATCGAGCTCGGCGCGTCATCGACCCGCCGCGTCAGCAGCATCGATATCCTGGCAAAGAGATAGCCGGCCACGAGGCTTCCCACCAACGCCAGCGCGACCGAGGGAACGAATTTGCCCCATGCGAAATGCTGGACCGCGGCCGCGCCAACCGCGACACGATAGATCAGCAATGCACTGGCGTCGTTGAGCAGGCTCTCGCCTTCGAGGATCTTGAGCATGCGATAGGGCAGGTTGACCTGGCGGAGAATGGCCGTGGCCGCAGCGGCATCGGGTGGTGCCACGATGGCGCCGAGCGCGATCGCGGCGGACCATGGCATGTCCGGTACCAGCCAATGCGCTGTTACCGCGACGGTCGCCGTGGAAATGCCGACCGCAACGACGACCAGGGTCGAGACCGGCACCCAATTGTTGCGGAGATCGCGCAGCGAGGTGTCATAGGCGGCGTCGAGCAGCACCGGCGCGACGAACAGCGCCAGCGCGAGACCAGGCTCCAGCGTCCAGGACGGGCTAGATGGCAGAAAGGCCAACAGCACGCCGGCGATTGCGAGAAAGGTCGGGTAGGGCACCTTGACGCGTTGCGCCAGCGCCGAGAGCGCGACAGCACCGAGCAGCAGCGCGATGATCCATTCGAACGTTGTCAAGCCGGAAATCCCGAAGAACGAGGCCGCAAGAATTCCATCAAGAATCCCATCAAGGGTCCTATCAAGAGTCGCATCGAGAGTCGTATTGAGATCATGTCGCCCGGCAATGTAGCATCAATATGTGCCCCCATCGTGCCCCCCATCGTTGTCGCCGAAGGCGTCGCTGGTCTTGCTCGCGGCGGCTGGCGAGAGCCTCTACTTTATGCCGAAACTTGCATGCGTGACGATCTGAGAATCCCGACCGTTGCTGTTGTCTTGCTCTGCATGGCATTGCTCCACCCGGCTCTTGCGGCCGGCGCCGAGCCGCCGAAGGAGCCGCAGGTCGATCCGGCGGCCTGCTTTGCGGCGATCTCGGCCGCTGACGACGACAAGATCGCAACGCTCTGCACCGCGGTCATCGACAACGACATGACCGCAAAGGCCGACCGCATCAAGGCGCTGATCGCGCGCGCGGCCGTGTTCACTCGCAGGGATCAGCTCGATCGCGCCATCGCCGATTACGGCAATGTGCTGAAGGCCGATTCCACGCTGGCCGACATCTACAACGCGCGTGGCGAGCTGTGGCGCAAGAAGGGCGACCGTCCCAAGGCGTTGCAGGATTTCGGCGCCGCGATCAAGCTCAATCCGGATCAGCAGGCGGCACGGGCCAACTACCGCTCGCTGGCGCTCGAGCTGGAACGGCTGGGCGCGCTGATGGCGGTCGCCGGCAAGCCGAGCTTCAATTGCGCGACCGCGCGGCGGCCGGTTGAGAAGGCGATCTGCGCCAATCCCGAGTTGGCCGATCTCGACCGCGAGATCAATGTCGCCAGCACCAAAGTGGTCCGCGACGCGGCCGCCGCAAGCTCGCGAGATGGCCGCGCGTTGCAGCGCGAGCAGGACGAATTTCTCGCCCGCCGCAATGCATTGTTCGACCACCCCGGTTACGACCTCATGAAGGCCATGCGCGAGCGGCTGGACCATCTACAGGCGATTCAACGGAATTGAACCTTCCTTTGGCGGGAGGGTGAGGCTAGAGCGTTTTCGAGCGAAGCATGCCCTCGGACTTGATCCGGGGGTGGGTACCGGTTCGCGTGAAGAAAACGCGTCAGTACAAGAGACTGGAGCCTCCGTTCCGATTCGATCGGAACGGAAAAGGCCCTAGGGATTTCAGCGCAGGTCTTTCAATTTGCTCCTGCACGAAGCGGCAGGAACGGAACACACCGGGCCTCCGTCCTTTTTTCAACTTGAATCGCTGCCGCTTCGCGTGAAAATGCGGCGAAATCAGACGGGATTTGATCCGGATCATGGCCGGCCGGCCTCAGGCCATCCACGTCATCACAAAACATCATTCAGGGCGGGAGTTGCGCATGAACATCCAGGGACAAAGCCGGTATCATGAGGTGCATGCCCGCTCGCTCAGGGACCCCGACGGGTTCTGGGCCGAGGCGGCGCGCGAGATCGACTGGATCGAACCCGCGAAAAAGATCTTCGATCCGCAAAGCGGCATCTACGGCCGCTGGTTTGCGGGCGCCGTCGTCAACACCTGTTATAACGCGCTCGATCGGCAGGTCGCGGGCGGACGCGCCGATCAGCTCGCGCTGATCCATGATTCGCCGCTGTCGAACACCATCACCAAATTCACCTATGCCGAGCTGTTGAAAGAGGTGCAGACGCTCGCAGCCGTGATGGTCGATTTCGGCGTCACCAAGGGCGATCGCGTCATCCTCTATATGCCGATGGTGCCGGAAGCGGTGGTCGCGATGCTGGCCTGTGCGCGGATCGGCGCGGTGCACAGCGTCGTGTTCGGTGGTTTTGCCGCCAAGGAATTGGCCACCCGCATCGACGATGCCAAGCCGAAGCTGATCCTGTCCGCAAGCTGCGGGCTCGAGCCCGGACGCATCGTGCACTACAAGCCGCTGCTCGACGAGGCGATCGCGCTTGCGAGCGCCAAGCCCGAGGCCTGCATCATCCTGCAGCGGCCGCAGCACAATTGCGACCTCGTCAAAGGCCGCGATCACGACTGGGCGACATTGCGCGGCGCCGCGCTCGACGCCGGCAAGGCCGCGCCCTGCGTGCCGGTGCTCGCGACCGATCCGCTCTATATCCTCTATACGTCAGGCACTACCGGCAAGCCGAAGGGCGTGGTGCGCGACAATGGCGGACACCTGGTCTCGCTGAAATGGTCGATGTTCAACCTCTACGGCGTCAAGCCCGGCGAGGTCTGGTGGTGCGGCTCCGACATCGGCTGGGTCGTCGGCCACAGCTACATCATCTATGGTCCGCTGATCCATGGCGCGACCTCGATCATGTATGAGGGCAAGCCGATCGGCACGCCGGATGCCGGCGCGTTCTGGCGGGTGATTTCCGAGCACAAGGCGGTGGCGTTGTTCACCGCGCCGACCGCGTTCCGCGCCATCCGGAAGGAAGATCCGGACGGCAAGTTCATCCGCCAATACGATCTCTCGAAATTCCGCACGCTATTCCTTGCCGGCGAGCGCGCCGACCCGCCGACGGTGGAATGGGCCGAGCAGCAGTTGAAAGTGCCGGTCATCGATCACTGGTGGCAGACCGAAACCGGCTGGTGCATCGCCGGCAATCCGATGGGCCTGGGCATGCTGCCGGTCAAGCACGGCTCGCCCACGGTGCCGATGCCGGGCTATCAGGTCGATGTGGTGGACGAAGCCGCAAAGCCGGTGGCTGCGAACACGATGGGCTCGATCGTCATCAAGCTGCCGATGCCTCCGGGCTGCCTGCCGACGCTGTGGCAGCAGGACGATCGTTTCAGGGAATCCTATCTCAGCGAATTCCCCGGCTACTACAAAACTTCCGACGCCGGCTACAAGGACGGCGACGGCTATGTCTTTGTGATGGGCCGCACCGACGACATCATCAATGTCGCGGGCCACCGGCTTTCGACCGGCGGCATGGAGGAGATTCTCGCCTCGCATCCGGATGTCGCCGAATGCGCCGTGCTCGGCATCAAGGATGCGATCAAGGGCGAGGTGCCCTGCGGCTTCCTGGTGTTGAAGGCGGGCGTCTCGCGAAGTCCTGGCGAGATCGAGAAGGAGATCGTGGCGCTGGTGCGCGACAAGCTCGGACCCGTTGCCGCGTTCAAGCTGGCGATCACCGTCGGCCGGCTGCCGAAGACACGTTCGGGCAAGATCCTGCGCGGCACCATCAAGAAGATCGCCGATGGCGAGGCGTGGACCATGCCGGCGACGATCGAGGACCCCAAGGTGCTGGACGAGATCGGCGACGCGCTGAAGGGCAGGGTATGACCACGCTGGTCGTTCCGGGGGGCGCGCCCGAACTCGGGTTTACCAGATCCGTCATGCCCGGGGGCCTGTCCCCGACTTGATCAGGGTTGACCCGGGCATCCATCGTCTTCAAGCAAATGCCTTGTTTTCGATGGATTGCCGGCTCATCCCCGATCGGATCGGGACAGGCGTCCGGCAAGACGGCCAGCAAGACGGGCCGGCATGACGAGCGGGCATCACGAGAATGGGACAAAACATGCGACATCATCTCGCGCGCATTGGTCTGGTGCTGTTGACGACGCTTGCGCTCACAGCCTGCGCCGCGCGCAACGAGGGGACGGTCACGGCGCAAGGCAATAATGACGACGACTCTTATTGCCGCGCCAACAATACCGTGGCGCCGGGCTCGCCCGAGTATGTCGCCTGCCGCAAGGACCGCGACGTGCAACGGCAGCGGGCCGAAGCGCGCGCCGATCGCCGCCAGCGCGACCTGGGAGAGTATATGCTGAACAATCCGGTGAGGCCTTGACGCAAGAGGAGGCAGTCGTGAATGAAGACGTCTTCAACGAAAGCCTGCGCCGATTCCTGAAACGCGTCGGCATCACCTCGCAGCGCGCAATCGAAAAGGCCGTGCGCGAATCGATCGAAGCGGGCCATCTCAAAGGCAATGAGAAGCTGGCCGCGAAGATGACGCTCACCATCGATGCCGTCGGGCTCAAGCATGAGGTCACGGACGACATCGCGCTGGGATAAGCGATCTCCGGATCATGCCTACAAGGGCATCTTGCGTAGACTGGCGCTCTCGCTCAAACAGGAACGCGGCGGTCTGATCCGCCGCGTTCGTGAGGGTCGAAAGCTAAGAGTCGGAAGCCAAGAACTCGGAAACCAAGATTCGAAAGCCAAGAGTCGGAAGCAAAGAGTCGGAAGCAAAGAGCCCTTACTCGTCTTCCTGCTTCTTGCCGCCGATGGTTTTCAGCTTGGCGAACACGGCGTCGACGTTCAGATCGTCGCTCTGCTTCTCGCTGGTCTCGAATTCCGGCTCCTTGCGGGTGGTCTCGGAGGCGGGCAGCAGGGTCGCGCCGCCATAGGCCGATTGTGCGGGCTTCTCCTTGGCCGCGCGCTGCACCTCGAAGTCGAGCTCGATCTGCGAGCACAGGCCAAGCGTCACCGGGTCGATCGGGGTCAGGGTAGAGGCATTCCAATGTGTGCGGTCGCGCACACTTGCGATCGTGGTCTTGGTGGTCCCGACCAGCCGCATGATCTGGGCGTCTTTCAACTCGGGGTGATTGCGTACCAGCCAGAGAATGGCGCTCGGCCGCTCATGGCGGCGCGACACCGGGGTGTAGCGCGGACCCTTTCGCTTGGCCTGGGGCGGCAGCACCACCTTGGTTTCCTGCAATCTCAGCCGGTAGTTCGGGTCCTGTTCGCCCCGTTCGATCTCCTCGCGGGTGAGCTGGCCGTTGGAAATCGGGTCCATGCCCTTGATGCCCTGGGCGGCGTCGCCATCGGCGATGGCGCGCACCTCCAGCGGGTGCATCTTGGTGAAATCCGCGACCTGATCGAAGGTCAGGGCGGTATTGTCCACCAGCCACACGGCAGTCGCCTTTGGCATCAGCGGTGCGTTGCTCATGGCAAATCTCCTTTGTGCTTCGCCCACCTGCTTGCAGGCGAAGCCTTCAGTCATCGACGATGACGGGAATTTGTTCTATATAAGCGTTGAAGGGCCAACGGCGCAATGGCTTGCTGATCGGCCAACTTGCTAATCGGTCTTGACACGGGTCGCAAGCGGGCCCAATTCGTTAATCGATTTGACCGGTCCCTGCCCGTCGGCAAGGGGTGATTCGGTCCCGGGATCGCTCCGATGGCCGCCAAACCAGACCCCAAACCAGAGCTGAAGATCGTGCTTTGCTCGCCACGCGGCTTTTGTGCCGGCGTGGTACGGGCGATCGACACCGTGGAACGTGCACTCACCATTTACGGCGCCCCGGTCTATGTCCGGCACGAGATCGTCCACAACAAATATGTGGTGGACAGCCTGAAGACCAAGGGCGCGATCTTCGTCGAGGAGCTCTCCGAAATCCCCGACAATACCGATGCACCGGTGGTGTTCTCGGCCCATGGGGTGCCGAAATCGGTTCCCGCCGAGGCCCAGAAAAAAAATTTCTTTTCCCTTGATGCGACCTGCCCGCTGGTCACCAAGGTCCATCGCGAGGCGGCGATCCACTTCAAGCGCGGCCGTGAGATCCTGCTGATCGGGCACTCCCATCACCCGGAGGTGGTCGGCACGCTCGGGCAACTGCCCGCGGGCGCGGTCACCTTGATCGAGACCGCGGATGACGCCGCGACCTTCATGCCGAAGAACCCGAACAATCTCGCCTTCGTCACCCAGACCACGCTGTCGATCGACGACACCGCCGATATCGTCGCGATCCTGAAGGGGCGGTTCCCGAACATCTCGGGTCCCCACAAGGAGGACATCTGCTACGCCACGACCAACCGCCAGCTCGCGGTGAAGAAGGTCGCGCCCGTGGTCGATGCGCTCATCGTGGTCGGCGCGCCCAATTCATCGAACTCGCAGCGGCTGCGCGAGGTCGCCGAGCGCGAGGGTTGCGCGATCGCGGTCCTGGCGCAGCGTGCGGCCGACATCGACTGGAAGCGCTTCGAAGGCATCAAGAGCCTCGGCATCACGGCAGGCGCCTCGGCGCCGGAAGTGATCGTCGAGGAGATCATGGGCGCGTTCGCCGAACGCTTTGAATTGCATGTGGAGACGGTGTCGGCCGCGGAGGAAAACGAGTTCTTCCCGCTGCCGCGTTCGCTGCGGCCCGAAGCCGCCGCGGAATAGCTTTCATGGCGGTCTACACCGACGTCGCCGCCGACGAGCTTGCCGACTATCTCAGTCAGTATGACATCGGCGAGCTATTGTCCTACAAGGGCATCGCCGAGGGCGTCGAGAACTCCAATTTCCTGCTCCACACCTCGTGCGGCTCGTTCATCCTGACGCTATACGAAAAGCGCGTCGCAAAGGGCGATCTGCCGTTCTTTCTCGGCCTGATGACGCATCTTGCCGCCCACGGCATCAATTGTCCGCGGCCGGTGATGAACCGGAAGGGCGAGGCGCTGGGCGCGCTGGCGGGCCGTCCGGCCGCGATCATCACGTTTCTGGAAGGTGTCTGGCCGCGCAAGCCGAACGCAGCCCATTGCGCGGGCGTCGGCCAGGCGTTGGCGAAGATGCATCTTGCGGGAGCCGATTTTTCCATGTCGCGCGCCAACGCGCTGTCGGTGTCGGGCTGGCGGCCGCTGTTCGACGCCGCGGCCGACCGCGCCGATCAAGTGAAGCACGGCCTGCGCGGTCTCATCGCCGCGGAGCTGGATTATCTCGAAAGCGGTGTGTGGCCGCGCGACCTGCCGCATGGCGTGATCCACGCCGACCTGTTTCCCGACAACGTGTTCTTCCTGGGCGAGCGGCTGTCCGGGATCATCGACTTCACCTTCGCCTGCAACGATCTGTTTGCCTACGATGTTGCGATTTGCCTGAATGCCTGGTGTTTCGAGAGCGATCACTCCTTCAACGTCACCAAGGCGCGCGCCTTTCTCAACGCCTATGCGCGTGAGCGCAGCCTTTCCGAGGCAGAGCAGGATGCGCTGCCGTTGCTGGCGCGCGGTGCCGCGATCCGCTTTCTGCTGACGCGGCTGGTCGACTGGCTGAACGTGCCCCCGGGCGCGCTGGTGCGGCCCAAGGATCCGCTCGAATATGCCCGCAAGCTGCGCTTCCATCAAAGCGTTGCCAGCGTGCGCGACTACGGGCTGACGGTTTCTGGGATGGTTGCGTGAGCGAAAAGCCGCATGTCGCGATCTTCACCGACGGCGCATGTTCCGGCAATCCCGGGCCCGGCGGCTGGGGTGCGATCCTGAAGTTCGGCGATGTCGAGAAGGAATTGAAGGGCGGCGAGGCCCACACCACCAACAATCGCATGGAGCTGATGGCCGCGATCTCGGCGCTCGAGGCGCTGAAGAAATCCTGCGTGGTCGACATCACCACCGACAGCCAGTATGTGCGCCAGGGCATCACCGGCTGGATTCATGGTTGGAAGAAGAACGGCTGGCGCACCGCGGACAAGAAGCCGGTGAAGAACGCCGAGCTGTGGCAGCGGCTGGATGCAGCGCTGAAGCCGCACGAGGTGCGCTGGCACTGGGTCAAGGGCCATGCCGGCCATCACGAGAACGAACGCGCCGATCAGCTCGCACGCGACGGCATCGCGATGGTAAGGTTGAAGCAATAACGGCTGTTGGATACTTCCCGTCATTCCGGGGCGACACATCAGCGTCGAACCCGAAATCTCGAGGTTCCGGGTTCGCTCGTGGTTAGCTTTCGGTCGGCTCAGAGCTGACCGAGCAGCGTGTCGCCGCCGGAGACTTCCACCTTGCCCGGCGCGGTCTCAAGGTTGAGCTTTTTCACCACACCATTATCGACCAGCATCGAATAGCGCCTGGAGCGGATGCCGAGCCCGTTGCCGGAGGCGTCGAGCTCCATGCCGATCGCCTTGGTGAAGTCGGCATTGCCGTCGGCCAGGAAGGTCGCCTCGTCGCGCTGATCGGTATCGCGCTTCCAGGCGTTCATGACGAAGGCGTCGTTGACCGACACGATCGCGATCGTGTCCACGCCCTTGTCCTTGATCGCATAGGCATTGAGGAAAATGCTCGGCAGATGCATCTTGTGGCAGGTGCCGGTATAGGCGCCGGGCACCGCGAACAGGGCGACCTTCTTGCCCTTGAAAATGTCGTCGGTGGTTTTGACCTGCGGGCCTTCCGACGTCATCACGCGGAATTTGGCCTCGGGCAGCTTGTCGCCAACTTGGATGGTCATCGTCAATCTCCATGGGGTAAGGGCCGGGCTTTCTTAGAGCATTTCCGGGCCGGGAGGAAATGAGAATGCCGTCGTTCGATGGCGCCCCATGCGAGATTTGCGAGACTTTCCGTAGGGTGGGTTGAGCAAAGCGAAACTCGCCATTCCTGATGTTGCGGTGGGTTTCGCTGCGCTCGACCCATCCGCACTTGATATTCCAGAGAACCCTTCAACTCTCGATCGTCGTCCTCGCCACCGGGTCAGCGCTCCGCGACGCGGATGACAGGCTCCAGCGGGGAGCCATAACCACTGGCTTGCGTTGTTTGGCGGTGGTGGCGCCAGCCTGCTCAATGACGTCTGCCTGAGGTTATGGGTCCCGGCGTTCGCCGGGACGACGGTTCTCATGGATGCTACGCGCTGCGTTCAACCATCCTACGCGCGATTTGCTAAGCCGCGGCCGCCTTCTTCTCGTCGCGCAATTGCCGGCGCAGGATCTTGCCGACATTGGTCTTGGGCAGTTCGGTCCTGAACTCGATGTGCTTCGGCACCTTGTAGTTGGTCAATTGCTCGTGACAGAATTTGATGATGTCTTCTGCGGTGAGGTTCGGGTCCTTCTTGACCACGAAGGCCTTCACCGCCTCACCGGATTTCGCGTCGGGCACGCCGATCACGGCGCATTCCCGCACGCCGGGGTGGCTCGCGATCACCTCCTCGATCTCGTTCGGATAGACGTTGAAGCCCGAGACCAGGATCATGTCCTTCTTGCGATCGACGATCTTTGTGTAACCGTCCGGCGACATGACGCCGATATCGCCGGTGCGGAAATAGCCGTCCTTGGTCATCACGCGTGCCGTCTCGTCCGGCCTGTTCCAGTAGCCGGCCATCACCTGCGGGCCCTTGGCGCAGATCTCGCCGGCCTGGCCCAGCGGCACTTCGTTGCCGTCGTCGTCGCGGATGGAGATATAGGTCGAGGGCACGGGCAGGCCGATCGAGCCGGTGAACTCCCCCGATGTCGCAGTATTGCAGGTCAGCGTCGGCGAGGTCTCCGACAGGCCGTAGCCTTCCGCTATGCTGCAGCCGGTCGCCTTCTTCCACTGCTCGGCCACCGGGCGCTGCACGGCCATGCCGCCGCCGGTCGAAATCTTCAGCTTGGAAAAGTCGACCTTCTTGAAATCGGGATGGTGCAGGAGGCCATTGTAGAGCGTGTTCACCGCCGGGAAGCTGTTGACCTGATACTTCATCAGCTCCTTGATGAAGCCCGGAATGTCACGCGGGTTCGGAATCAGCAGATTGACCCCGCCGGTGCGCATTGCCAGCAGGAAACACGCGGTCAGCGCAAAGATGTGGTAGAGCGGCAGCGCGCAGACGATGAAGAGCTGATCGACATGAGGCGGCGCCGCCATCGCCGGCTGCAGCCAGGCATCGTTCTGCAGCACATTGGCGACGATGTTGCGATGAAGCAGGGTCGCGCCCTTGGAGACGCCGGTGGTGCCGCCGGTATATTGCAGGAAGGCGACATCGTCGGGCGTGATCTTCGGCTTGTTGAACGTCTTGCCGTGGCCGGCCGCCAGCGCGTCGTTGAAGGTCACCGCTGTCGGGATCGAATAGGACGGCACCATCTTCTTGACGCGCCGTACGACCAGATTGACGATCACGCCCTTCAGGCCCAGGAGATCGCCCATGCTGCAGACGATCACATGCTTGAGCATGGTGTCGGGAATGACCTTCTGCACGGTCGTGGCAAAGTTCTCCAGCACGACGATGGCTTGCGCTCCGCTGTCCCGAAGCTGATGCTCGAGCTCGCGCGGGGTGTAGAGCGGATTGACGTTCACGACCGCATAGCCGGCACGCAGCACGGCGGTGGTCGCGATCGGATATTGCAGCACGTTCGGCATCATCAGCGCGACGCGCGCGCCCTTTTCGAGACCAAGACCCTGCAGATACGCGGCGAACGCCTGCGACATCTCGTCGAGATCGCGGTAGCTGATCGACTTGTCCATGCAGATGAAGGCCTTGCGGTCGGCGAATTGCGCAAAGCTCTCTTCCAATAGCTCGACGAGCGACGCGTAGCGCGCCGGGTCGATGTCGGCGGGCACGCCGGGTGGATATTGCTCGAGCCAGATCCGCTCCATGGTCTTCCCTCTCACTGCCTTGGCTGCCCGTTTCCTTTTCCGCTTTTCTCGGGCGGGACGCCTGTTTTGAGGGCAGTATTGGGCCATGCGCTCGTCATGGCAAGCGGCCCAGCCTGCGTCTTAGTGGACGATCGATGAACAAAGGCGGGCTTTGGGCCGGGGCTGATCGTACCGGTCGGCTCGCGCGTCAGCCGGAGGTGTTCTTCGGCGCGGGCTTCGTCTCGCCGCTGCCGGCCTTGGGCTTGGCCGCAGCCCCGGTGCCTGCTTTGGGCTTGGCCGGCTTGGCGGCGGCTGGGTCGGCGGGAGCGGGCTTGTCGGCGGGCTTTCCGGTGGCGTTCGCGTGTCGCACCGGCGCGGGCTTGGTGTCGTTCGTCTTGGTGTCGCCCTTCTTGGCGGCCTCGCCTTTGGCCTCGGTCGTGATGACAAGCTTCTTGACCCCGCCATGCGCTTTCTTGCCGCGGTGAACCGTCTGGCTTTCGGCGTCAGCGGCCACCGCCGCAATCAGCGCCGCGCCCGTGCGTGTCGGACCTGTGTAGACCGGGATGGGCTCGGAAGGTGCCGGCGCCGCAGCCATCAGGTCCGCAGGCTTCATCATCGGCGGCTGCAGCCCGGCGGCGTAAAAGGTCGTGCCGGCTTCGCCCGGCGTCGTGGATTCGCCCGCGGTGCTGGCGACCGTTTCGTCCTCGTCGCTCGCCGGCCGCTTGTGCTTGCCGCCGCACATCTCGTCGCGCAGGTTGGGCGGCGAGGCATCGATCGGGGCGAGCTTGTCAACTGTGCCGAGCGCAGGCTTGAGCCATGCCAGCCCGTTGCTGGCGAAGCCGCGATCCAAGAGCTGCGCGGCGCGCACCGCGCGCATCGTGCCCGACGAGGCGCCCAGCACGACAGCGATCAGTCGGCGGCCGTCATGCGTGGCGGAGGCGACCAGATTGTAGCCGGAGGCGCAGATGAAGCCGGTCTTGAAGCCATCGGCGCCCGGATAGCGTCCGATCAGCTTGTTGAAATTCTGCGTCACCCTGCGCCCGTACCGGATCGAGGGGATGTGCACGAAATATTCGTACTCCGGCAGATCCTTGATGATGGCGCGCGCCAGAATGGCGAGGTCGCGCGCCGAGGTGATCTGCTCGTCAGCCGGCAGGCCATTCGGATTGACGTAGTTCGTCTGCGTCATGCCGAGCTTCTGCGCGGTCTGATTCATCATCGCGGAGAAGCCGTCGATCGAACCGCCGACGCCCTCGGCCAGCACCACGGCCATGTCGTTGGCCGACTTCACCATCATCATCTTCAGCGCGTTGTCGACGGTGAGTTGAATGCCGGGCCGAAAACCCATCTTCGACGGCGACTGCGACGCCGCATTCGGCGACACGGTGAAAAGCGTATCGAGCGTGATCTTGCCGTCCTTGACGGCTTTCAGCGTGACATAGGCCGTCATCAGCTTGGTGACGGACGCCGGATACCACGGCACTGTCGCGTTCTCGGCCTCGATCACCTTGCCGCTATCGGCCTCGATCAGGAGCCGCGCCTCGGCCCGCGCAGCGCTGGGCGCAAGCAGCGCGAGCGCGGCAACAAGAGCGAGCCGGTTCAACGGCGACGTGCGAAGCAACGAAGGAAGAAAATGCACAATCCGGTTCCGCTCCTTTGAGACCCGCGCAACACGAGGTCCCGACATCTGACATTCGAAGTTCAAGCATGTCCGGCGCCGCAGGCTTGCGGCGAACGCAAACCTATACCGGCTTGCTGTTCGAGAACAGAGGCTCAAAAGATGAAATCAACGGCGAAATCGGCGCGATTCAGATCCTGACAGCCACACTGCCGCTTTCCACGCTCGCGCGCGCCTGATCCTGCACCATGAACTGCGCCCTGGCGAGTTCCGCAAACCGGCCGCCTTTCGCCACCAGTTCATCGAAAGTTCCACTTTCGACCACCCGGCCGGCCTCGAATACCAGAATGCGAGTCGCGTTGCGAATCGTGGACAGCCGGTGCGCAATCACGAAGGTGGTGCGTCCCTTCATCACTTCATCGAGAGCCGCGTTGACCTTGGCCTCGGTGATTGCATCAAGCGCGCTGGTCGCTTCATCCAGGATCAGGATCGGCGGGTCCTTCAACAGCGCCCGCGCGATCGACAGCCGCTGCCGCTCGCCGCCGGACAGCATGCGTCCACGCTCGCCCGTATTGGTGTCGAAACCCTTCTCGCTGCGCTCGATGAATTCCAGCGCCTGCGCGCGGGCGGCAGCGAGCCTGAGCTCCTCCTCGGTGGCGTCGGGCTTGCCGACGCGCAGATTGTCGGCGATTGAACGGTCGAACAGCAGCGCTTCCTGGAATACCACCCCGATGTTCCGCCGCAACGCTGCGAGCTTCAATCCGCGCACGTCCATGCCGTCGATCTTGATGAAGCCGGATTGCGGATCAAAGGCGCGGTGCAGGAGCGCGATCGCGGTGGACTTGCCGGCGCCCGTGGGGCCGACCAGCGCGATGGTGTGGCCAGGCAGCGCCGTGAACGACAGGTCTTCGACAGCCGGCCGCTTGCCGTCATAGGAGAAACTGACGTCGTGGAAATCGACCAGGCCCGACAGCCGCCCGACATCGATCGCATCCGGCCGGTCGCGGACCGCCGGCACCGCATCCAGCACGTTGAAGAACTCCTGCAGCCGCGGCGCCTCCATGAACACGTTGTTGATGAAGGAAACCACCTGCTCGAGCTTCTGGATGAGCATGGTGGCGAAGGAGACGAACATCACGATCTCGCCGACCGTGGTGAGACCCGCCTGATGCAGCGCGATGCCGACCGTGAAGATCGCGAGCACGGTGATGGTGGTGGACGCGCGCGTGATGACGGTGACCAGCGCCCACCACGACAGAACCGGCATCTGCACCGCGAGAAGCTTGTCCGCGACATAGCGCAGGCCCTGCACCTCGGCGTCGACGCGCACGAAGCTTTGCACCAGAGCGACGTTGCCCAGCGCATCGGAAGCGCGCGCGGAAAGATCGCTGTAATGCTGCTCGACCTCGCTCTGCATGCCATAGGTCTTGCGCACCACCATCGTGGTCAGCACGGTGAACACGATGCAGAGCGCGAACAGCAGGATCGCGAGCCGCCAGTTGATGTAGAGCGACAGCGGCAGCAGCACCACGACCGACATGATGGCCGCGAAATGTTCGCGGAAGAAGCCGAGCCACAGCCGCCACAGCGCGTCGGTGCCGTTCAGCATCACCTTCATCAGCCGCCCCGAATGCGTGCCGGAATGGAAGGTGAGCGGAAGCTGCAGGATGTGCTCGAAATAGCTGGTCAGCACGGCCTGGCGCTGCCGGTGCGCTAGCCGGTCGGCATGGAGCGCGACGGCGGCGCTGGCGACGATGGTGAACAGGCCGAACGCCACCCAGGCCGCGAGCAGCGGCCAGGGCGAGGCATTCGCGTTGCTGCCGGAGAGCACGTCGACGATGCGGCCGAACAGCACCGGCTCGGCGAATTGCGCGCCCGCGAGCAGGAGATTGGCGCCCGCGAGGATCCAGCCGAGCCGCGCCTCCTTGCCGAGCAGTTCGAGGACGCGGGTATAGAGGCGAAGCAGGGACATGAGGCGAAGAAACTCGGGGGCAGGGAGGAGGCGGGTTCTTGAACCCGCATTCTAGAGCCTTTTCCGTTCCGATTAAATCGGAACGGAGGCTCTAGTCTCTTGTTTTGACGCGTTTTCTTCACGCGAACCGGTACCCACCCCGCATCAAGTGCGGGGCAGGCTTTCGCTCGAAAACGCTCTACTCCGCAATCGCGCTCCAGCTCAATTGATCAGGCGGCCTTCGATCGGGGGCAGGAAGCTGCCGTCGAAAATATCCGGGGCGGTCGGCCGCTTCTGGAACTTGAAGTCCTGCGCGATCTGATCGATCGAGCGTTCGAGCCGGGCGGGATCGATGCCGCCGATGCCATTGCGCTTCACTTCGCTGGTCAGGATGTTATCGGCGATCACGGTGCGCAGCCGCTCCAACTCCAGATCGCCCGAGCCATCTTCCATCAGGCTGACGACGTCGTCGACGGCGCGCGCAGGCTCCTTGATGGCGAGATGCGTGCCCGCGATCACGGCGCGGACGAAGCCTTTCACGGCCTGCGGCTTGGCAGAAGCGAAGGCCGGACTGACGACCACGGCGAAGCCGTAGGCCTCGCAACCATAGTCGGCGAAGCGGAGCACGGTGAGGTCGTCGGCCGGAATGCCGCGGTCGCGCAAATTGACCGCCGACAGATAGGAAAAGCCCGTCACCGCGTCGACCTGTCCGGCGGAGAGAATCGGTTCGCGCACCGCGTCGCTGATCCTTGAGAGCTTCACGCTGGCCTTCTTGATGTCGTTCTGTTTCACAAGCGCCGGCCACAGCCTGATCGACAGGTCGTGCTCGGCAACGCCGAGCGTCTTGCCTTCGATATCGGGCAGCACGCGAATGCCGCGATTCCTGCGGGCCACGATCGCGTAGGGCGCCTGGTTGAACAGCACGAACACCGCCTTGACCGGCACCGCATCCGCCTTGCCGCGGAAGCGGATCAGCTCATTGATGTCGGCGAGCGCCAGATCGCTCGCGCCCGATACGACCCGCGCGATGGCGTCCAACGATCCACCGGCGACATTGGTCGAAACCGAAAGCCCCTCCGCTGCAAACAGTCCGCGGCGTGTCGCTTGAATGAAAGGCGCCATGCTCGCGTCAAGCGCATGGTCGTAGGAGAATTGGATTGCGGTCGGCTGCTTCAACTCCTCCGCAGCTCGCGAGCCGCCAGCGGCGAGGCACGCAAGTCCACCGATGCCCGTCCTTAGGACGAGCCGGCGGGAGACGAGGTTGCTCTGGCATGCGCGCATCGGATGACGCCGGAAAGATCGAACGAAGGGTGCCCGCATTGTGTCTCAACCGAGTGACCACCATGCTGACGCCGACACAGCTATTTTGCACGGCTATTTTGATGGAGCGAACCTGAACCGTCCATGAGCGGCGCTTGTCACAGTCCCGCCATGAGGCATCCTCTGGGACATCCGCGTCCATTCATCGCAGGAACGCGGCAGGAACGGCGAATGGAACCGGGTGTTAAATCCCGGCGTTAAATCCGCGAGGGGCTGCGGCCATTTTCATGGAGGAAGTCAAGATGTTTTCACGGAAGAGTGGGCTCTCGTCTGTCGGCCGGGCGGCGGCACTTGCGACTGTTGCCGCCGTGGCGCTGACAATGATCGAGCCCTCGACGGCTTTCGCGGGCGGAGGCCCGCAGGGCAGGGCGGCCAAAGGAGATATCAAGGGAGTTATGGCTACATCGGCTGCGGAGGCTGGCGGCGTCACCGATATCAGCGCCCGGCGCCGGTACTATCGCGGAGGTGGGGCGGCGGCTGCGGCGGCCTTTGCCGGCATTGTCGGCACCGGGATTGCGATTGCCGCGGCCCAGAACCGCCGGGCCTATTATGACGACTATTATGGCGGTCCGGCCTATTACGCGCCGGGTCCGTATTACTACGGCGGCGGCCCCTATTACGGCGGCTATCGCTCAGGCGTGCCCTATGTGCACGGCCATCCGCTCGCGGGCTGGTAGTCGAAAATTGAGCTTAATGTGATCCGCCGGTCATGCTGCGGCCGGCGGATTGTTGTTGCTGTCCGTGATGTTGTTAACACGCTCGCCAGAGGTTTGGATTATTTTCACACGTCATGAGTGATTCGCTCGAGCGGCTATATCTGGCTGTCCTTGCAGCCAAGGATCTCGATCCGGCAACCTCGCGGACGGCCCGGCTGTTTCAGCATGGCTCGTCCAAGATGGCCAAGAAGCTTGCCGAAGAAGCGATCGAGGTGGTGATCGACGCCGTCAGCGGTGATGCCCAGGCCGTGGTCCGCGAGAGCGCCGACCTGCTCTACAATCTCACCGTTCTGTGGGCCTCGGTGGGCGTCCGGCCGGACGATGTGTGGCGCGAGATGGAGCGGCGCGAACTGCTGCTGGGCATCGCCGAGAAGATGCCGAAATCGGCCGTGAAACTCGCCAAGGCGGTGTCGGCCCGGGTCCCCCGGCGACCAATTGTCGCGCTCGATAGAAGCCGCCTGCGCAAGCGGCAATAACCTCCTCGATATCGCACGCCAAAGGCCATGGACAAATCCGGTCCAGGGTGGTTCATCGCGCCATGCTCAAACGGATCTACGATTGGTGCATCGACGCCGCCCACAAGCCATATGCGCTCTGGATCTTGGGGGCCGTGGCCTTCGCGGAGAGCTCGTTCTTCCCGATTCCCCCCGACGTGATGCTGATCCCGATGTCGCTGGCGCGGCCGCAGCGCGCCTGGCTCTATGCGAGCGTCTGCACCGCGACCTCGGTGCTGGGCGGCATCCTCGGCTACGCCATCGGGGCGCTGCTCTATGACTCGGTCGGACACTGGCTGATCGAAGTCTACGGGCTCGGCGGCAAGGTCGAGGCGTTCCGCGCCTCCTATGCGGAATGGGGCGCGCTGATCATCCTTTTGAAGGGGCTCACGCCGATCCCCTACAAGCTCGTCACCATCACCTCGGGCTTTGCCGGCTTCAACATCGCGCTGTTCATCCTATGCTCGATCGTGGCGCGCGGCGGACGCTTCTTTTTCGCCGCGGTCCTGCTCAACCGCTACGGCGATTGGATCAGGGTCAGGATCGAAAAGCACCTGGCGCTGTGGGTGTCGATCGGCGCCGCGGCGCTGGTGCTCGGCTTCGTCATCGCGTTTCGGCTGATGTGACGGGGCGCTCGTTCATGCGCAGGCTTGGGTTGGAGCGTTTTCGAGCTAAGCCAGGCAGGCCCGCGCCGTCGCCTCGAGCGCTTGGCGCTGCCGCGGCGGCGCTGTCCATCGCGCTATTGGTGGTGGCGATCGATGTGGGACCCGCCTGGCCGCAAACGGCGGCACCGGCGCTCGGCGTCCAGGAGCAGGGACAGCCGCCGCCCTCGCCGCAAGCCGATCCTGCGCCCGCCGCTTCGCCTGAGGCTTCCGAGGAGCCGGGCCTGATCCATGGCATGGGCAGGCTGTTCGGCAAGATCCTGCCGCCTCTGAAGAGTCCGAGCGAGACCATCGACGATCTGAACGCGCGGGCCAAGGACGCGGGCGAGACGCTGTCGCGATTGGCCAAGCCGTCCTCGATGGTGTCGGGGCGCACCATCTGCCCGACGGCCGCCAACGGCACGCCCGACTGCAAGGCCGCCGCCGACACGCTGTGCCAGAGCAAGGGCTACAAGGCGGGCAAGAGCCTCAATACCGACTCCGCCGAGAAATGCTCGCCCAAGGTCCTGATCCCCGGCCGGAAGCGAAAGCCGGACGACTGCCGCACCGACAATTACGTCACCTCCGCGCTGTGCCAGTAAGCGCCCGTACCTATTGCGTCCCGACCTCGCCGCCGATCGGCGTGCCGAACAGCTCGCCATGCTCCCCATTGAAGCGTGACATCTGCATCTGCTCGATCGGGAAATAGTCGGTCGGGCTGGTATTGATCTTGATCCCGGGCAGCAGCAATCCAAGCTCGAAGTCCTTCAGGCTGGTCGCCTGTTTCATGATATTGGCGCGCGTCAGTTCGTCGCCGCATTGCTTCAAGACCTGGACCATGGTCTGCGCGAGCAGATAGCCATAGACGCTGAAGGTGCTGGTCTTGTCGCCTTCAGGAAAATACTTGTCCATGAAAGCGGACCATTCCTTGATGGCGGGATCGTCCTTCCAGGCCGGATCGGTCGGATCCTTCAGGTAGTTGGTGGAGAGAACGCCCTTGGCGTTTTCGAGCCCCGCGGGACGCAGCACCGATCCCACCGAGTTCGAGATGCTGGCGAGGAACAGCGTCGGCTTCCAGCCGATCTCGGCCGCCTTGCGGATGGCTTGGGCTGCGAATTTCGGCGAAGCCTCGTTGAAGAAGACATCGGCGCCCAGTGTCTTCAGCGAAACCACCTGCGAATCCACCGTGGGATCGCTCGGGTCGTAGGGCAGCTCGGCCACGATCATGCGCTTGGCGGCGTCCTCGCCGAGGCCGTCCTTGAGGCCCTTCAGATAATCGCGTCCTGAATCGTCGTTCTGGAAGAGGATGCCGATCCTGGCCTGCGGCAGGTTTTGCAGGATGTATTTCGCGTAGATCCGTCCCTCGGTCTGGTAGGTCGGCTGCCAGCCCATTGTCCAGGGGAAGTTCTTGGGATCGCCGAACTTGGTGGCGCCGGTCGCGACGAACAGTTGCGGCACTTTCTTCTGGTCGAGATATTTCTGGATTGCGTTGTTGGTCGGGGTGCCCAGGCTCTGGAAGATCAGCAGCACCTCGTCGCTTTCCACGAGCTTGCGCGCCTGCTCGACGGTTTTGGGCGGGCTGAAAGCGTCGTCATAGGAGATGAAGCTGATCTTCCGTCCGTTGATGCCGCCCTCGTCATTGAGCTTGCGGAAGAAGGCCGCTTCGGTCCGGCCGATCAGCGCATAGGCCGACAGCGGTCCGCTATAGGGCATGATGTTGCCGATCTTGATCTCGGTGTCGGAGGCGCCCGGGTCGTATTTCTTCTGCGCCGAGGCGGGAACTGTTCCCACTGCAAAGATCAGCAAGACAAACGCCAACAGCACGGTGCATCGCTGCGTCATCTCGATCCCTCCCTGTCGTCTGCCGCCGGCTGATCGCCGGTCTCGCCGCAGTCTATGGTTGGGACGGCCGACAAGTCCAGCCGAAGCGCGGCCGGCTCTCGCGCCGGCGCCATGGGCGTGATGTCTCTGCGTAAAGTCTCATAGGGTGTATAACCGCTCTTCGCCATCATGCGCCGGGCGATTGCCTTGTTGGCATGATGTCTGGCATCTTTAGACGCAGAGCCTTCCGTCAGCCGGAATTACAAAAGGGATTGCCTCAAATGTCGATGCCTGCCTTGTTCAAGGGCCGTCTGTCCATCCCCGTGATCGGTGCGCCGCTCTTCATCATTTCCGTGCCCGATCTCGTGATCGCGCAGTGCAAGGCGGGCGTGGTCGGAGCGTTTCCGGCGCTCAATGCACGGCCGCCGGAGCTGCTCGACGAATGGCTGGCGCGGATCAAGGAGGAGCTTGCGGCCTATGACAAGGCGCATCCGGACCGGCCGTCGGCGCCGTTTGCGGTCAATCAGATCGTGCACCGCTCCAACAACCGGCTCGATCATGATCTCGCGCTGTGCGAAAAGCACAAGGTGCCGATGATCATCTCCTCGCTCGGCGCGCGCGAGGAGCTGAACCAGGCTGTGCACGGCTGGGGCGGCGTTGTCTTCCACGACGTGATCAACCAGAAATTTGCGCACAAAGCGATCGAGAAGGGCGCGGACGGTCTGATCCTGGTGGCCGCCGGTGCTGGTGGTCATGCCGGCGTGATCTCGCCGCTGGCTTTCGTCGCCGAGACGCGGCAGTGGTTCGACGGGCCGATCGCGCTCTCAGGAGCGATCGGCAATGGCCGTGCCATCCGTGCCGCGCGGATTCTCGGCGCGGACTTCGCCTATATCGGCTCGGCCTTCATCGCCACCGAGGAGGCGAACGCGGTCGAGCGCTACAAGGAGATGATCACCACCGCCGCCGCGGAAGACATCATCTATTCCAACCTGTTCACGGGCGTGCACGGCAACTATCTGAAGCCGTCGGTCGTCGCGGCCGGCATGGACCCCGACAATCTTCCGACCTCCGACCCCTCGAAGATGAGCTTTGGCACCGACGCCTCCGGCGAGCGCACAAGGCCGAAGGCCTGGAAGGAGATCTGGGGCAGCGGCCAGGGAGTCGGCAGCGTCGGCAAGATCATGCCCGCCGCCGAACTGATCGCGCGGTTCAAGCAGGAATATGACACGGCCGTCGATCCGCCGCTGTGAGCGGAATGCATTTTCGCGCGAGGGAAAGCCCGCGCCTGCCCCGCAACAAGTTGCGGGGCAGGCTCTTTTCGGACCATGCTCTATTCGAGGTCGACCGACTGATACTTGCCCTTGTCGTCGAGTGTGGTGCCCCAGACCTTGTGCGAGGCCTGATGTTCGGCGCGGCCATAGTTGAGAGGAGTCCCGAGACCCAGATCGATATTGCGCGTGTTCTCGAGCGTGTCGATCAGCTTCTCGGTGTCGAGCTGCGCGCCGGTCTTTTTCATAGCATCGATCAGGACGCTGGCCGCGACATAACCTTCGAGCGACACATAGTCGGGCGCCTCGCCCGGAAAATATTTGTTGAGAGCGGTCTTATATTCGAGCACCGCGCTCGAATAGCCGCCGACCGCCGGCACGACCTGCGTCACGATCACGCCGTTGGCGAAGCGTGGTCCGAGCATCATCAATTCGTCCGCCAACTGCGTGCTGCCGACAAACGAGACATTGGTGTAGAGCAGGCCGGGGAACTGATCGCGCGTCTTCTCGATGAATTTCGCGGCCGCGCGATAGGTCGCGACCATCACGACCGCCCTGATCGCCGGTTTCTGCGCTTTCAGCTCGCTGATCGCCTCGTCCACCTCGACGGTGTTGCGCTTGTAGCCGAGCCGCAAGATCGCGCTGTCATCGACGCCGAGCCCGCGGAATGCCTTCGCAACGCCGGCGAACCCGGCATCGCCATAAGCGTCCTGCTGGGCGAGAACGGCGATCTGACGCGGCAGCAGGTGGCGCAGCTTGATCAGATAGCGCACGACGGCGTCGGTCTCCTCCGCGTAGCTTGCACGATAGTTGAACACATAGCGATCCGGAGGATCGCTGCGCAGCAGGCTCGCGCCGGTGAAGGCGCCAAAGAACAATTCCTTCTTCTCCAGCGCGTAGGGGATCGCGACCGCGGCGGTTGGCGTGCCGACATTGCCGATGAAGCCGAACACCTGTTCCTTCTCGTAGAGCTGCTTCATCGCGTCCAATGTCCGCGTCGGCTCGTAGCCGTCGTCGGCCGCGATCAGGCGGAGCTTTCGTCCTTCGATGCCGCCGGCGTCGTTGACGCGGTTGAACGCGGCGTCGATTCCGAGCTTCATCTGCCGGCCGAGCTCGCGCGCCGAGCCGGAAAACGGCCCCACGATGCCGAACTTGATTTCATTATCGGTGATGCCCCGTACCGTCGAGGCCGGGGCCGTCGCTGCCGGCGGCAGCGGCGCGGCCGGCGCGGTGGCGGCGGCTGCCGAAGACGGCCCGATCACGCCGGACAGGCTCGGGCTGCCGAGGCCGAGCGAGCGCTCTAGATCGGTGAACTGGCGTTCGGCCGTCTTGCAGTCGATCTTTCCGAAGCTGACGACGTTGCGGCCGTCGGCGATGTTGCGATCGAAGGTCCGCTGCAGATCGGCGCGATCGGCCTCTTGCGGCGAGGCTTCGCGGATCACCGTCTGAAACTTGTCCGCGATCACCTGGATGCGGGAGCGATCGATGTCCCGGCAGGCCTGCGCCGAGCCGATGATCGGTCCGACGCGCGTAGCCAGATCACGAACGACGTCCGTGCTGCCGCCCGCGGCGCTTGCCTCCGAGGCGAGCAGGGCACCAACGAGAAACACTGTCAAACGAAAACACATCGCAAAAGCTCCGCGTGGTCTGGATGATGAAAATTCTAGCCTGATCACAATTTCAACTCGGTCAACTCGGCTTCGTCACGATCACGTTCGGCAGAACTTACTGAGGCGTCGCACCTTCGGCGTCCTACTTCCGGGTGGTGCCGCCAAGCTCATTCCAATTCGATAGGTTGGTATATTCCGGCATCATCGAGGGCCGTTCCCCAAATCTTGTGCGACGCCTGGTGCTCGCCGTGACCGAAACTCAGCGTCGATCCGATGCCCAGATCGAAGCTGTCCATGGCTTCGAGGCTTGTGATGACCCTTTCGGTGTCGATCTGAGAGCCGGTTCGCTTCAGCGCTTCGATCAGGACGCTCGCGGAGACGTAGCCCTCCAGCGAGGTGTAGTCCGGCGGCTCGCCCGCGAAATATTTGGCAAGCGTGTTCTTGTAGTCGAGCACCAGGCCGGAACGGCCGGCCACCGCCGGCACGATCTGGCTCACGATGACCCCGTTGGTGTAGCGCGGTCCCAGCAACCTCAATTCGTTGGCAAGCGACGTGGCGCCCACGGCCGACACGTTGCCGTAGAGCATGCCAGGAAACAGATCGCGGGTCTTCTCGATGAACTTGGCCGCCGCGCGGTCGGTGCCGACGATGATCACCGCCCTGACGGGTAGTTTCGAAAGCCTAAGCTGATTGATGGCCTCATCCACATCCATCGTGTTGCGCGGGTAAGTGAGGCGGAAGATCGCGGCGTCGTCCAGTCCGAGCGCGCGAAACGCCTTGGCGACGCCTGCGAAGCCCGCCTCGCCGTAGGAATCCTGCTGGGCGAAGACGGCGATCTGCCGCGGCGGGATCCGGCGCATCTTGACGAGGTAGCGCACGATCGCATCGGTCTCCTCCGCGTAGCTTGGACGGTAGTTGAAGACGTAGCGATCGGGCGGATCGCGGCGCACGGTGTTGGCGCCGGTGAACGGGCTGAAAAACAGGGCCCTGTGTTCGAGCGCATAGGGGATTGCGACGG
>Ga0210406_10001760_pt1 | contig 25811 bp, 24 predicted proteins | sample IncBWC30MmetaG_FD_155454 | JGI IMG/M metagenome (GOLD analysis project Ga0210406, IMG submission 155454) | Forest soil microbial communities from Barre Woods Harvard Forest LTER site, Petersham, Massachusetts, United States - Inc-BW-C-30-M | ecosystem: Environmental > Terrestrial > Soil >... | reverse complement strand
AGTTAACGACTGGCCTTCGAAAACGTGGCGCTCGCGGGTGATCGTCACCGAATCCGGAACATCACGATGATGGGTAGTCTGTGGCCGCTTCGTTCGGGAGTATTCCCCATGCCGAGCTTTTGAAGTCGGTATCACGCCGGATCGTCGATCGGCGCGTGCTGCATCTAATCAGGATGTGGCTGGATTGTCCCGTGGAAGAAGCCGACGATCGAGGACGGAGGACACGCACGACCGAGGCGCGAGACCAGCGGCGCGGCATCCCGCAGGGCTCACCCCTCTCGCCGCTGCTGGCCAATATTTACATGCGGCGGTTCGTGCTGGGATGGAAGATGTTCGGGCTCGAGCGAACCCTCGCCGCGCGGCTCGTGACCTACGCCGACGACCTCGTGATCCTGTGCAGAAGGGGCAAAGCCGAAGCGGCCTTGCAACGACTGCGGGAGATCATGGGCAAGCTGAAGCTGACGGTGAGCGAGGAGAAGACGCGCATCTGCAAGGTGCCGGAGGGCGAGTTCGACTTCCTGGGCTACACGTTCGGGCGGATGTATTCGGCGAGGACCGGTCAAGCTCGTATCGGCTACCGGCCGTCAAAGAAAAGCATTCAGCGCGCGGTCGAGAAAGTCCACGCGCTGACCGAGCGATCATGCACATGGCAAGAGACCACGACGCTGGTGGGCAAAGTGAACCGCACGCTGCGCGGATGGGCGAACTACTTCTCGGTAGGCGCTTTCAGCAATGCGTATCGGGCGCTCGATGCTTACGCGGCGATGCGGTTGCGCCGGTGGTTGCGCTTCAAGCACAACGTCAGGCGATGCAAGGGCGGGAGCTATCCACTCTCGCACCTCTACGGGCACTTCGGGCTCGTACGTCTGACCCTGCTTGGGCACGACGTGCCGTGGACGAAGGCGCGAGGTCTTGTCCGAGAGCCGGATGCGGGAAATCTGCACGTCCGGTTCGATGAGGGGGGTGTGGAAACGGAGCTACGGCTGAGCCACTAAGGCACCGCCAGACGAAAGGGGCGGCAAACAGACATGCTCAACCTAAGGCCACCGCGCCACACTCCTACTCTACGCGCAAAGCGGGCGTTGCGGAAACCAATTTGTGAATCCCGGTGGCAGTATCTAGGAAGGGATTGGTCTCGCTCGACGGTCACGTCGTCGGTGCAGGGCTTCGCATCCGTTGGACAAGAACCGTTGTTGGCGCGACCTTGCCGTCGCGCCGTGGTCGTCGAACGATGGCTATCCGCGCTTGCGCAACATCCTAATTCCGGCGCCAAGCGTTAGATTTGGACCATTAGTTGTGCGTCGAGAAGGAAGACTGTGAAGCGTACCGCAAGGAACTTTGGTTCGAGACGCCAGGGCGTCGCCGGGCCTTTCTAAACATTGTCCCCAGGTCGAGGACTCCCTGAAGGAGAGTCGCGGGCGTTTGGGTCGGCTGCTGAGGGCAGGCACCGACCTATTCGATAGAGCTCCGGGCGAGCTTACGTTTTGCCGCTCCGCTCAACCGTTGACCACCGGCGGCATCGGCACCTCGAGATGGATGTGGGCGGCGATGCTGCGCTCAAGGAACTCCATGAAGCGGCCGCGGAACTGGGCGGCGTGGATGTGTGCGGTCTGCTCTGCCCGCTCGGCGTCTCGATCGCGGATCGCCTCGACCATGGCTGTATGATCGGCACCGATCGTCTGCATACCGTTCGGCTCCAGCATCTTGTACTCGAAATGGATGTGGAGCATGCGCCGCCCCTCGTCGAGCAGGCGCTTATAGAAGCTCGTGTAGTAAGGGTTCCTGCCGGCGCGGGCAACCACCATGTGGAACGCGTGGTTCGCCTCGATCATCGGTAGCGAATCGGAGCGAGCGATCGTCTCCTGCACTTTTTCTTCGTAGTTCTTTGCCGCGGCGATGATCTTGGCGAGATCAGTCTCACTGCGCCGCACTGCCGCGAGCCGGGTCACGGCGCGCTGCAGGAGGTCGAGCGCGTCGAGAAAGTGGGGCATGCCCTCGAAATCGATAGGCGTCACGACCGTGCTACGGCTCGGCAGCGTGACGACCAGCCCCTCGCTCGACAGCCGCGCCAACGCCTCGCGAATGGGGGAGCGGGACAGGCCGAAACGCTCGCTGAGACTCACCTCGTCGAGGGGTGCGCCCGGAGCGAGCTGCATCCGCAGGATTTCCTCCCGGAGGTTCGCATAGGCGCGCGCGCTGCCGGTCTCCTTGGCGACCTTTACGACTTCGCCGCGGTTCCGCGTGTGCATGTGATTTAACCCCTCAAGCGGGTGAAGCTGGTGGCCATGTTGCTTTCTCTCTGGCTCAGCGGCCGCCGGTCACGGCGAGGTCGGCCCCGGTGACATAGGATGCTTTGTCGGACAGCAGCCAGACGACCGCCTCCGCCACCTCGTTAGCGGTGCCAGCCCGCCGCATCGGCGTCGTCGGCGCGATGCGGGCAAAGCGCTCGGGCAGCTGGAGTTCCGTATCGATGAGGCCGGGACTCACCGAGGCGACGCGGATCCCTTCCGCTGCGACCTCCAGCGCTAGCCCCTTGGTGAGCCCGTTCACGGCTGCCTTGGAGGCGGCGTAGTGCACATATTCGCCCGGCATCCCCAGCGTGGCGGCGCGCGAGGAGACGTTCACGATCACGCCGCCCTGGCCGCCGTGGCGGGTTGACATCTGCCTCACCGCTTCGCGCGCGCACAGGAAATATGAGATCGTATTGACCTCGAAGGTGCGACGCAGGTGGTCGTCCCTGAGATTGTCGAGCCGCCCAAAGCCCGTGATGATCCCGGCGTTGTTGACCAGGCCAGTCGGTGCGCCGAGCGCGTCTTCACAGGCGGCAAAGAGCGCCAGCACGTCTTTTTCGCGCGAAACGTCCGCTGCGACGGCTATCGCGCGGCGGCCGCAGGCGCGCACCGAATCGACCACCTCGCCGGCGCGTTCGGCATGGGCGACATAGTTGACGCAGACATCCCAGCCATCGTTTGCGGCGAGGCGCGAAACCGCCGCGCCGATGCCGCGGCTTCCGCCGGTCACAATGAGAACCCGCGCCATGCTTAGGCCCGCTTCAGTTGAGCACTGGCGATATCGCCGAGGAGCGCGCGCGCCGCGTTGTGGCCGGGAGCGCCATTGACGTCGCCGCCGGGATGCGTGCCGGCACCGCACAGGTAAAGCCCGGACACGAGATCGCCGTGCCCGCTGCGGCCGGGGATCGGCCGGTTCCACAGCACCTGCTCAGGGACGAGCTCGGTATGGAAGATCTGCCCGCCCTCGATGCCATAGACCCGCTCAATATCAACCGGCAAGAAGATCTGCCGGGCGAGCACCGAGCCGCGGAAGTTCTGCGCGAGTTCGGTCAGGATGTCGGTTATGCCATCGGCGATCTTCTCGCGCTCGGCGTCGATGTTCCCCTCGGCCAGCGCGTAGGGGAAGTGATGACACCACAGCGAGAGCGTATGCTTGCCTTCGGGCGCGACCGTTGGATCGGTCGCCGATTGGATGACCATCTGACCGAAGGGCCGGCTCGCCGGCCGGCCGTGCCGCGCTTCTACCCAGGCTCGGTCGTAGTAGTCGAGCGAAGGCGCAATCATGATGCCGCCGCGATGCTGTGGGCCGAGCGCCTTGCCCGGCAGGGACTTGAAATCGGGCAGTTCCGCCAGCGCGAAATTGATCTTCACGCCGGATCCCTTGGCCTTCAGGCGGTCGACCTTGGCGCGAACATCCTCGTTGAGCGCCTCCCTGGGGGTCAGCTTGAGGAGGGTCGTTTTGGGGTCGGCATTGGACAGCACGGCGGCCGCTTCGATCTCCTCACCGTTGTCGAGCGCGACACCAGCGGCGCGGCCGTGGTGGAAGAGGATCCGAGCGACCGGAGCTTCGAGGCGGATCGTCCCGCCGTAGCTCTGCAGGGCGCGGGCGAGCGCCTGGGTGACGGAGCCCATGCCGCCTTCGACGATCGCCCAATGGCCGAAGCGGCCCCCGAGATCGGCGGCAGTGTGATAGAATTTCGAGAAAGCGGTCCCGGCCGCATAAGGGCTCTGGTCGGAACCCGACATGGCCCCGTAGGCCATCGGGCCTTTCACGTAGTTGGACTCGAAGAAGCGCGCGAGATAATCGGCGATGCTCGAGAAGAGCACGTCGTTGAGCATCTCGGCACCGTCCGGCTCCCCGAATGCCGCGGCGAATTGCGCCACGGTCGGCTGGGGCTTCAGCATGAAATCGCCGACGATGCGGGCAATCCGCGTCGTGTGCTCATCGAACCGGGTGTAGGCGGCGGCGTCCTTGGGAGCGACGCGAGCGATACTTGCGACGGTGCGGGGGGTGTCCGGGTAGAAGAAGACATGCTGGGCATCCGGAAACGGCACGAAGATCTCCGGATCACGGAAGCGGAAACGCAGTCCGTGCCGCTCGAGTTCGAGGTCGTCGATGATGCGCTGCCGCAGCATGCCGAGGAGCTGGGCGGCCATCGACACCCTGAAGCCCGGGATGATCTCGCTCGTGATGCAGGCGCCGCCGATGCGGTCGCTGCGCTCCACGACGAGGGTCGAGAGGCCGTTCCGCGCGAGATAGCCTGCGGCGACGAGGCCGTTGTGACCGGCGCCGATTACGACGGCATCGTATGTCTTCATGATCGCATCCTCCCAGGGTCAATAAATGCGACGCCGCTCGGGCAGCAGTCCCTGCGGCCTGAACATGGTAACGACCATGATCAGGAGCCCGATCACGACGAGCCGCAGTGCCGCCATCGTGTCGGCTTCGATACCGAAAAGGCCGGTCAGGAACCGGGTTCCGCTGTAGAAGGCTTGAATGACAATTGTGCCGAGCACGATGCCCCAAACATTGCCGCGGCCTCCGACGACGACCATCGCCCAGATGACGAAGGTCTCGATTGGTTTGGCGTCGTCGGGGCTCATGTAGCGCTGCATTAGCGCGTAGTAGGCGCCCGCCAGCCCGCCGATCGCGCCGCCGATCGTCATCGTTTCCATCTTGAAGAGGAGCACGTTCTTGCCGAGCGAGAGCGGCAGCCGGTCGCCTTCACGGATGAGATGGATCGTGCGCCCGAAAGGCGAGGCCATGATCAGGCGGACGAGAGCGCATACGGCGACCGCCGACGCGGCGATGATCCACGGCAGACCTGGGACCGAGATCAGCACGGAGATGCCATTGGCCCCGCCGGTGAGCCACTGCTCGTTGAGGGCGACGATGCGCACGATTTCGGCCATCGAGAGCGACAGGATGCCCCAATAGGTTCCGCTCATGTTGCGCACCGAGAGCGACATCAGAATGCCGAAGAGCGCCCCGCACAGCACGGCAATCAAGGCGGCGGTCACCACGCCGGCGCCGCCGGCGATTGCGATCGCCGTCGCATAGGCGCCCACCACGAGGAAAACGACCTGGCCGAAGTTAACGATCCCGCAATTGCCGACCTGCAGATCGAGGCTGATCGCCAGGATGAACGAGATGCTCGTGATCGCCATCATGTAGATGCCGAAACTGGCGAGCTGGTTCATTGGCGGCCTCCCTCAGTCCAGCTCACGCCGCATGAGTCCGCTCGGGCGCAAGAGCAGGACCAGAATGACCGCCGCGTAGACGATGGCCGGTTTGTATTCGGCTGGGATCCGCACGAGGCCCACGACATCGCGGCCGCCAATCCGGTTTACCAGCGGCGCAAGGTCGATCGCCACGCCGAAATTCACCGCGAAGCCCACGACGACGGCACCGAGTAGCGCACCGTAGACCGACCCAACGCCGCCGATCAGCACCACGCAGAAAATCGGGATGACCAGATTGAAGCCAAGGTCGGGGACGAGTTGCGTGTCCCAGGCGACGAGGGCGCCGCCGAGCGCGGCGAAGCCGGTACCGAGGAACCATACCCAGGCGATGACCCACTCGGTGTCGACACCGCTCGCCTGGGCGAGATCGCGGTTGGTCGCCGTGGCGCGCATCGCCTTGCCGATCGTCGAATATTGCAAGAGCAGATGGAAGCCGAAGAGCGCGACGGCCACGATGCAAAGGATCCAGAGCTGCTGGCGGGTGACGAAGGCGCCCATCATTTTGATCCCGGGGGCAATGCCGAAATCGTAGCGGAGGAACCGGGGTCCGAACGTCGCTTGCACCGAATTGCGGATAGCGATCGAAAGGCCGAGCGAGGCGATCATTGGCGCCACGTCGTCCGAATTTCGGAAGATGCGGAACACCACGCGATCGATCAGGATGCCGAAGACACCCATAACGAGGATCGCCACCAGTACGGCGACGCCAAAGTTCAGCCCGAGCGGCACGTTCAGTGCCCACGCGATGTAGGCGCCGGCGACCGCCGTCTCCACATGCGCGAAATTCGCGAAGCGGAGAAGCGACAGCGTCAACGTCAGACCAATGGCGATGATGCCAAGCTCCGACGCCGTGATCAGGCTATTGACAAGAACCTGGACGAAATTCATCGGCGCGGAGATTCCAGCACGGTCATGCGGATACGGCCGGGGCCCGGGCCCCGGCCGGCCGGTCAGGGCTTGTAATTGGGGAATAGCTCTTGGAACTCTTCCTCGCTCGGTGCGAACTGCAGCGGCGTGCCCTGGTCGTCAGCGTAACGGAAGACCACAATATTGTCGGACCCCGTCGACAAGGGAACCATCTTACCCTTCTTGTAGACCAGCTTCTCATACTGGTCGGAGGCCTGCATTTTCCATTTGTTGAAGCCCTTGTCGCCATTACCGGACACGCCGAAATAGTGATAGGCAGCGGGAAACATGGCGTCGCGGATCTTCTTGCGGTCCAGGCTGTTGGCGAGGTTGATCGCCGTCGCCACGATCCACATCGCATCGTAGAACGGCGGGCCGCCCCACGCGTCGGTGTAGATGTGGCCATACTTCTCCTGGAACTTCTTGCCGAAGGCCGCCGCGCGGATGCCCCCGGTGATGTAGTTCAGGCCCTTGATGCCCTCGACCAGGTTCGGCTCCAGCGTGCCGTAGGCGCCTGGGTTGTACGAGTAGGTCTTGCTGAAGTCGCCCATCCCAAGCTCGACGAGCTGGCGCTGGATGATGGGCGCGTCGCTGTCATAGATGTCGGTGAGGATGGCGTCCGCGCCGAGGCTGACCACGCCCTGCAGTTCGGTGCGGAAGTCCGTGGCGCCCGGTTGGTAGAGGAGCGCCGGAAGCCATTCGAGGCCGAGCTCCTTAGCCCGTTTCTCGCTGACTTTTTGGCGGTCCTGGCCGATCGGGTTGTTCTCGAAGATGCCGGTCAGCTTCTTCGCGTCGGGCCGGTCGGCCTTAACGAAGTCGACGAGGGCCACCGCCTGTTCGGCGATACCGGCGGTGTTGAAGACATAGGGCCCGACGGTCTTCAGGTCGTTGGTGGTGGCGTCGGTCACCCACACGACGCCCTTGTCGTTCAGCACCCGGCCGACAGGCAGCGCGATCGAGCTCTGATAGGCGCCGATGCAGGCGGCGACATTGTCGACGTCGGCTAGCTTGTTGGCCGCCTCCACACCCGATTTCGGCCGGCCCTCATCGTCTTCGGCAATCAGGGTGACGGGCCGTCCGAGCGCGCCGCCGGCCTTGTTGATCTCCTCCACCGCCAGTTGAATCGCCTTGTAGCTGTCGTTGCCGGCGACCGCCGCCGACCCTGTCAGGCCGACGATCACGCCGATCTTCACCGGCTCCCGCGTCTGCGCCTGCGCCGCGGTGGACAGCGGCAGAGCGGTCGCGGTTGCTGCGGCAGCGACAGCTCCCTTCAGCATCGAGCGCCGCCCGATCGTCACGTCTTTTGTGCTCATCGGTTCAGTTCTCCTTCCTCTCGTTCAATGGATCGCTCCGCCCAGCGGAGGCGTCTCGCGCACGCCGAGATACGCACTGCGAATTCGTTCGTCGGCAGCGATGGTGGTCGCCGGCCCGTGCAGGGCGACACGGCCAGTGACGAGGACATAGGCGCGGTCCGAGACCTCCAGCGCACGATGCACGTCCTGTTCGACGATAACGACTGCGACCCCGGTCGCCGCGATAGCCCGTACGTGCCGGAACACCTCGTCCGCGCGTAGCGGCGACAGCCCCGCCGACGGCTCGTCGAGGAAGATCAGGGCCGGCGAGACGATAAGCGCGCGCGCCATGGCAAGAAGCTGCCGTTCGCCGCCCGAAAGCGTAGCCGCGCGCTGTCCGCGGCGCTCGGCGAGCGGCGGAAACAGAGCAAACATCCGTCCGATCGCCGCGTTCCGCTCTGGCCGTCGCAGGCGATAGCCGCCGATCTCGAGATTCTCCGTTATGGTCAGCGGCCCGAAGGTATTCAGGAGCTGCGGCACGTAGCCGATTCCGCGCGCGACCCGCTCGGTCGGCCGCATCCCCGTGAGATCCTCGTCGCGGAAGCGGATCGACCCCTCAGTCGTGCGTACGTAGCCGAGGATCGACTTGACGAGCGTGGTCTTCCCGCAGCCGTTCGGACCGAGGATGGTGACGATCTCTCCACGCACAAACTCCAAGTCCACGCCGTGGATGATTTCGTCCGCGCCGTAGCCGCAGTGGAGCCCGGAGATCTTCAGGAGCGCAGTCATTCGACCACCGTGCGGCCGCGGCCGAGGTAGGACGTAATGACCTCCTCGTGCGTTTGAATCTCCGCCGGCGTGCCTTCCGCGATAACCTTGCCGGCGGCGAGCACATAGACTTTCTCGCAGAGCTCGCTCACCGCTCGCATGTTGTGCTCGACGATCAAGAGCGTGATGCCCTCGTCGCGCCGCATGACGACCAGCGCGTCGATGATCACGTTGATCAGCGATGGGTTGACGCCGGCGGTCGGCTCATCGAGAAGGCAGAGCTGCGGCTTCGCGATTAGGACACGGCCGAGATCGACGAGCTTGCGCTGGCCCCCCGAGAGATTGCCGACATATTCATTGCTGACATTGGTGAGGCCGAGCAGCGCCAGCACCTCTTTGGCGCGAATAAGATTGACGCGCTCGACGCGCAGCACCTGCGGCAGCCGCAACAGTGCGGCCGGCAGATTGGCCTCGATCTGGTCTCGCGCGGAGGCCATGAGATTCTCAAGTGCCGTCATGCGCTGGCCGCCCTCTGAATGCTGGAAGGTGCGGATCAGGCCGAGCCTGGCGATGGCATGAGGCGAGGCGCCTTGAATCGCCACGCCGTTGAAGAGGACTTTTCCCTCGTCACGACGCTGGAAACCGGTGATGATGTCGAAAAGCGTGCTCTTGCCGGATCCGTTCGGACCGATGAGGCCGACGATCTGACCGGCCGATACGCGCAGGCTAACGTCCTGAAGCGCCCGCAAGGCGGTGAAGGACTTTGAGAGAGACACAACCTCCAACATGCCGGTCAGGAGCGATGTAAAGTATCGGCTGGTGCTGCTCCTCGCCCCTCATTTCGGCTCATCGGTCATTGCCCATCTGCAACGCGACTGCTCAAATCATCCTTGCATGTTCACCCGAAATCTGTCCACACTTTGTCTACAATAGGTCAAGCGTCGACGGAAGGGCGACTCACCGGATAACCTGCGTGTGAGCCGTCCCGCGGGCCGAGCCCATCAATCCAATCGGCCGGTTCACCGCAGCGCCGTTATTCAAATTGACAGCTATTCGGCCCAGCGGCACCAATGCCAGCACGCCCATCGAGCCGAGACCAAACTTCGGAGCCCTTCGGGGCAAAGCGTGGGAGGACAGAGATGATTAGGAAACTTCTGGTTGCCGTACTCGGCGGGGCGGCCCTCGCAGCCTCGCCGGCGTTCGCCGATATCAAGATCGGCACCGCCGGGCCGCTCTCGAACGCCGAGGCCCTGTTCGGCACCACCTGGCAAAACGGCATGCAACTGGCGATCAACGAGGCCAATGCGGCCGGCGGCATCAACGGCCAGAAGCTCGTTCTCGTCCGCCAGGACGACCAGGGCGACCCCAAGCAGGGCACGCTGCTTGCGCAGAAGTTCTGCGACGACGACTCCATCCTCGCCGTGATCGCCAACTTCAACAGCGGCGTCACGATTCCCTCGTCCGACGTCTATAATCGCTGCGGCTTGCCGCAGGTTACGAACTCGTCCAATCCGAAGGTGACCGCAGCGGGCTACGACAATCTCTTCCGTCCGATCGCGAACGATTTCATGCAGGGCGGCGCGCCTGCAGCCTATGCGCTTCAGACGCTCGGCGCCAAGACGACCGCCATCGTCCACGACAAGCAGGCGTTCGGCGAGGGTGTCGCCACCGTGTTCCGCCAAAACTTCGAGAAGGGCGGCGGCAAGGTCACGTCCTATTCCGGCGTCACCGCGACCGACGTCGACTTCTCCGCGGTCATTACCCAGCTCAAGACCGAGAATCCCGATATTGTCTATTATGGCGGCACGATGCCGGGAGTCGGGCTCTTCCTGAAGCAGCTGCGCGATCTCGGCATGAAGAGCACCTTCTTCGCCGCCGACCCTGCCTTCCTGCCTGATCTCATCACAACTGCCGGTCCGGCGAACGCCGCGGGCGCCATCGTCTCCTTCCAGGCCCCGCCCTACGACGCCAATCCGAAGCTCGTGAAGTTCAAGGGTGACTACAAGAAGTCCTTCAACGAAGAGCCCGGTCCCTACTCCGCCTATGGCTACAACGAGGCGGCGGTGATTATCGAGGCGATGAAGCGGGCGGGCTCAGGCGTCACGCGCGAAACCATCGTCAAGGAGCTCCGAAAGACCAAGCTCGACGGACTCATGGGCACCGTGGAGTTCGACGACAAGGGCGAGCTGAAAAGCCCGACGCTGTTTCTTTACAAGGTCAAGGACAACGACTTCGTCCTCGAATGGCCGAAGAGCTGATCACGAAGCGGACGCCCCGAACGCTCCGCGAGGTGGCCCGACTGTGACGGGCCACCTTTGATCCCGACAGAGGCGCGGAGCCAAACGTGACCGGATTCCTGATCCAGCAGCTGGTCAACGCGCTGACAATCGGCGCGATCTATGCGCTGATCGCGCTTGGCTACACCATGGTCTACGGCGTGCTCCGCCTCATCAACTTCGCCCATAGCGAGATGTTTATGGTGGGCGGCCATGTCGCCTTCTTCCTGCTCGCCGCGACCGCGAGCCTCGCCGGTGGCCCGATCGGCGTGCTGGTGATGTTCGCCGTCTTCGTGGCGACCTTCGTAGCGGTGGGGCTGCTTGGCGTCGGCATCGAGGCGGCGGCCTACCGGCCGCTCCGGCACGCCTCGCGGCTGGCGCCGATGCTGAGCGCGCTCGGGGTCGCGATCATCCTGCAGAACGTGGTGATGCTCTTTGTGAGCCGTCGCCCACTGCCCTTTCCCCCGTTCCTGCCGGCGGTCTCCTTCAAGGTCTTCGGAGCGGTCGTCACGCTCAACCAGATTTTCATCGTCGCCTTCGCCGTCGCGCTCATGCTGGCGCTCGCCTGGTTCGTGAACACGACCACGCTGGGCGTGAAGATCCGTGCCGTCTCGGAGAACCCGCAGACGGCGCAGCTCCTCGGCATCAACATCAACATGCCTATCAGCCTGATCTTCTTCATCGGACCCGGCCTCGGCGCGCTCGCCGGCACTCTCTATGCGAGTTATTACGGCATCGTCGTCTTCAGCATGGGGTTCATCGTCGGACTGAAAGCCTTCATCGCTGCGATCCTCGGCGGCATTGGCTCGATCCCAGGCGCCATGCTTGGCGGCTTCATGCTGGGCCTGCTGGAGACCTTCGGCGCCGGCCTACTACCGATGCTGACGCACGGGCTAATCGGCTCGGAATATCGCGATGTCTTCGCGTTCTCGGTTCTGGTGCTGGTGCTAATTTTCCGCCCCGCCGGCTTCCTCGGCGAGGCGGTCACGGAAGAAGGAATGGTCTACAAGCGTGATTTCTGAAGCCGCATCGGACGCGCCTCGATCGGACCAGGGCGGTGCGCGCGACCTCGTCGGGCGCGCCCAAGCGATGGCAATCGTCGCCGCGGTGGTGGCGGCCCTGTTCCATTTCGTGCCGGGCCTACCGACCTACTACGTGCGCGTGATCGACACGGTACTCATCTACCTGCTACTCGCGATCGGGCTGAACATGGTCGTCGGCTATGCCGGGCTGCTCGATCTCGGCTTCGTCGCTTTCTACGCGATCGGCGCATATTCCTATGCAATCCTCGCCAGCGGCCAGTTCGGCATCCACCTTCCGTTTGGGCTGATCCTCATCATCGGCGGCGCGCTGGCGGGCGTGGCCGGCGTGCTTCTTGGCATTCCGGTGCTCAGGCTGCGCGGCGACTACCTCGCCATCGTGACGCTCGGCTTCGGCGAGATTGTCCGCCTCCTTATGAACAATCTCGTCTGGATGACGAACGGCCCGCAGGGGATATCTCGCATTGATCAGCCCTTCCTCTTCGGCTTCGCGCTGAAGACGCCGCGCGACTTCTTCCTTCTGCTCCTGCCGCTCGTACTCGTCGCCCTGATGCTTGCGTGGCGTTTGGAGTGCTCGATTCTCGGCCTCGGCTGGGCGGCCATCCGCGAGGACCAGGACGCGGCGCGCGGCATCGGCATCAACACGACCCTGGTGAAGCTTCTCGCCTTCGGCCTTTCCGCAACGCTCGGCGGCTTCGCCGGCGTGATCTTCGCCGGCTTCCAGCGCTTCGTCGATCCGGTGAGCTTCGGCTTCTGGGAATCGCTGACGATCGTCTTGATCATTGTGATCGGCGGCGTGGGTAACCTCGTGGGTGTCGTTGTTGGCGCCGCCGTGCTGATCATCGTGCCCGAGTTGCTGCGCGAATATTCTGAATACCGCATGCTGCTGTACGGCTGCGCGCTGGTCGTGATGATCCTGGTGCGGCCGGGCGGCATCGTCGGGCGCCGCTACAACCCGGCGTGGATAATCCAGAAGCTCGGCTGGCGATGACGCTGCGTTTCGAAGGCTTGACGAAGCGATTTGGTTCCTTGGTCGCGATCGACGCGGTCGATCTTACCTTCGAGCCGGGGAAGATCACCTCCATCATCGGCCCGAACGGCGCCGGCAAGTCGACACTGATCAACATGTGTGCCGGCTCCTACAAGGTGACGGACGGGCGCATCCTCCTCGATGGCGTCGAATTGCAGCGGCTGAAGAAGCACCAGATTGCCGGCCACGGCGTCGCCCGCACCTATCAGAACATCCGCCTCTTCGACGGAATGACGGTGCAGCAGAACCTCGAAGTCTGCCTCTTCTCCTCCTACTTCGGGCGCACGTTCGCGGAGGTCTTCGTCCCGGGCATGTCGAGACGACTCAAGAGCGAGCGCGCCGCGCTCTGCCGCGACGCCCTGGCGCGCTTCGGCCTCGCCCGTTTTGCCGACGCGCTCGCTGCCGATCTATCGTACGGCAACCAGAAGCTCCTGGAGATCGCCCGCGCCACCATGCTCGAGCCCAAGGTGCTGATGCTCGACGAACCCGCGGCCGGGCTTAACCATGGCGAGACCGACTGTCTGAAGGAAACGCTGCGCAGCCTCGTCCCCGCCGATCGCGTCGTGATCATCGTCGAGCACGACATGAGCCTCGTCATGACGCTTTCCGATCACATCTTCGTTCTCCACCAGGGCCGGTTGCTGTTCGAGGGTACGCCGGCCCAGGTGCAGGCTAACCTCGCCGTTCAGGAGGCCTATCTTGGCAGCCCCGGAGACGTCGACGACATCCGCGACGCTGCTCGAAGTCGAGCGAATCGAGTCCGGCTACGGGCGGACGCGGATATTGAAAGGCGTGGACTTGCGTCTGTTTGAGGGCGAGGTCGTCGCCATCGTCGGTCCCAACGGTGCCGGCAAGACCACGCTCCTCAACACCATCAGCGGTCTGACGACGGTCCACGCCGGCGACGTCCGCTTCGCCGGCGAACGCATCACCGGCTGGCCTGCATACCGCGTCACCCGCCGCGGCGTCAGCCATTGTCCCGAGGGCCGCCGCATCTTCCAGCGCCTGACCGTGGAGGAGAACCTCGTCGCCGGCTACGTTCCGGGCCGCGGAAAGAGCTATACCGAATTGCGCGACCAGGCCTTCGCCCTGTTTCCGATCCTGCCCGAGCGGCGCACGACCCTGGCGAGCGGGCTCTCGGGCGGACAGCAGCAGATGCTCGCGGTCGCCCGCAGTTTGATGGCGCAGCCGCGCCTTCTTCTGCTCGACGAACCTTCGCTCGGCCTGGCGCCGCGGGTCGTCAACCAGATACTGGAGATCGTGCTCAAGCTCGCCGAGTCAGGCGTCAGCATCGTGCTGGTCGAGCAGAACGTGAACGTCGCCCTAGAGATCTGCGACTATGCCTACGTGTTGGAGAACGGCTACGCGACGATGTCGGGCCCGGGCACGAAGCTCCTCGCCGATCCGCAGCTGCGCGAGGCATACCTGCCCAAAGTCTAGGTGCCGCCAATACGAGACATATGGAGCCGAGTATGAAACAGGAAGAGACGGAAGCACCGTGGGCCGGCGAAGTGCTAGTGGTACAGCCGGGGGAGGCGCCGAGCTACTGGCAGCCCGTCCCTGCGAATGGCTTCATCGACGTTCTTCTCGCGCCGGATCGGGTCGCTATGGAGCACCCGATCGGGTTAGGCACTCAGATCGTGCCGCCCGGCTGTCATGTGCGCGAGCACAGCCACGATCGCAACGAGGAGGTGATCTATGTGCTCAGGGGCCGGGGGAGAGCGGTGGTGGACGGTATCGACGTGCCGATGGTCCCGGGCACCGCGCTCTATTTCGGCAAGAATCGCCGTCACATGCTGATCAACGACGGAGACGAGAACATCGCCTGGATCTGGCTGCTCGTGCCGAACGGCCTGGAGGACTTCTTCCGCGCGATCGGGCGGCCGCGCGCAGAGGGGGAGGCGACGCCTGCACCTTTCCCCCGGCCCGAGAACGTGCTGGAGATCGAGCGGCGCACCGTCTTTGCGCCGCAACCCGCCAACCAACGCCAGCCCTGAAGGATCATGCGTTCCGCGTGCGAATCGTTGGTCCCCAAGGAATCGCCCTAATGGCCGATATCGTTGTGATCGGGGCCGGCGTCATCGGGCTGTCGGCGGCCTACTATCTCGTCGCCGACGGTCATCACGTGACCGTGCTCGACCGCGACCCGGCAGGCGACAAGGCATCCTTCGTGAACGCCGGCGGCATCGGCATCAGCGAGATCATCCCGGCATCGGCGCCGGGCCTCATATGGCGCGTGCCCGGCTGGCTGTTCGATCCGCTCGGGCCGCTGTCACTGAAACTCTCGCATGTGCCGGCGCTTCTCCCCTGGCTCTGGCGGTTCCTGCGCTCCGGCACTGCCGCCGAGACCGAGCGCATCACGGCCGCGCTCGCGGCGCTCGCGCGGCCTTGCTACGACGACCTCGTTCCGATGCTCGAAACGATCGGCCTCTCCGGCGATCTCCATCGCCTCGGTGCGCTCTCGGTCTACGAGACGGCGGAAGGCTTCGCGCGGGACCGCGCCCAGTGGGAGCTGAAGCGCCGCTTCGGCGTCGTCTGCGAGGAGATCGGCGGGGAGGAGGCGCGTGAGCGTGAGCCAGCACTCGGGCCCATCGTGAAGCATGCAATCTCCACTCCGCAATGGGCGCACGTCTCCGACCCGAAGGCGATCGTCGACCGCCTGCGCGAGTGGCTTACGCGGCGTGGTGGCGTGCGGATGGGGCGAGGCGAGGCAATCGCTTTCGAGGGGCAGGCCGTGCGCACGCGCGAAGGCAGCAGCTGGCCGTTCGATGCACTGGTGGTGGCGGCCGGCGCCTGGTCAGGCCGGATCGCCAAGCTCATCGGCGACCGCGCGCTCGTCGAAAGTGAGCGCGGCTATAACACGACGCTGCCTGACCCGCACGTCGAGCTTCGCGCCGAGGTGATTTTCGCGGAGCGGAACTTCGTGGCAACGCCGCTCGCCATGGGCCTCAGGATCGGCGGCGCGGCAGAGTTCGCCGGGCTCGAGGCGCCGCCGAACTTCGCCCGCTCGAAGGCGCTCGTCGCGCTGGCGAAGCGCTACTTCCCGGGGCTCAATCCGCAGGGTGGCACGGAATGGATGGGGCAGCGCCCCACGACGCCGGACACGCTGCCAGTCATCGGGCCGTCCCCAAAGTCCCCGAACGTCTTCTATGCGTTCGGGCACGGGCACACCGGCCTCACCTTCGGCCCGACCACCGGCCGCCTCATCGCCGAGCTGGTGGCTGGGCGTCGTCCCTCGCTCGACCTTTCTCCGTTCACCATCGCGCGCTTCGGCTGATCTCTTTCGAGGATTCTGCAAATGCAACCGCATACCTTCTTCTGCGTCGACGCACATACGTGCGGCAATCCCGTGCGCGTGGTGGCCGGCGGCGGGCCGCTTCTCCCCAACGTGGACATGGCTCAGAAGCGGCAGATCTTCGTGGCCGAGCACGACTGGGTGCGGCAGACCCTGATGTTCGAGCCGCGCGGGCACGACGCGATGTCGGGCACGATCCTCTATCCGGCGAGCTGCGCGGACTGCGACATCGGCGTGCTGTTCATCGAGGTGAGTGGCTGCCTGCCGATGTGTGGCCACGGTACGATCGGCACCGTCACAGTAGCGCTCGAGGAGGGGTTCGTGACACCGCGGAGGGAGGGGCGCTTGTGGCTCGAGGTGCCCGCCGGCCGCATCGAGGTGGAATATGTGCGGAACGGCCGCTTCGTGGAGGAGGTGCGGCTCTTCAACGTGGCGAGCTATCTCCACGCGGCGGACGTGCGGGTGAACGTGCCGGGGCTCGGCGAGCTCGTCGTCGACGTGGCTTACGGCGGCAACTACTACGCGATCGTGGAGCCGCAGGCCGCCTGGCCCGGCCTCGACGGCATGAGCGCACCTGACATACAGCGGCTGAGCCCCGTGGTGCGCGAGGCGGTGCAGCGGGCGGTGCAACCGGTGCATCCGGAAGACGAGCGCATCTTCGGCGTCAGCCACGTGATGTGGTGCGACAGGCCGAAGCACCGCGATGCGCATGCGCGCAACGCCGTGTTTTACGGCGCCAAGGGCATCGACCGCTCGCCGTGTGGCACCGGGTCGTCGGCGCGGATGGCGCAGCGCGTTGCGAAAGGCGAGCTCTCGGTCGGAGAGGAGTTCGTGCACGAGAGCATCATCGGCACGCTGTTCCGCTGCCGTGTTGAGCACAAAGCCACGGTTGGCGACCGCGACGCCATCCGGCCGAGCGTCAGCGGATGGGCTCGCGTCATCGGCCACAACACCATCACCGTGGACGAGCGCGATCCGCTCGCCTACGGCTTCCAGCTCGCCTGATGCCACGCCGATGTGCCTCGCGCTGAGTCGTGTCGACCTCGTTCCGCCGACGCTCAGGCCGGCCGCCGACCTCATTGCGGAGGGGCGCGCGCTCGCCCGCGAGTGGCGGCTCGGGTCGAATCTCTTTCTCCGCGAGGCCGGCGTCGCCACCGAGGCGGAGTACAAGCGGCGCAAAGCCGCCGCCGGACGGGTCATGCAGCATGCCCATATCGGCTTCCGCAGCGTCGAGCGGACCTGCGCCGCGATGTCCGAGGTGCATCGTGCATGCCTCCAACGCGGTGTCACAGTGGACCGCTTCGGCATCACGCTCGACTGGTCGATGGGCTACCCGACCGCACTCCGGGCCGAGCGGCCCCGCGGCACGGGGATCGTGCTCGACGGTCTAGAGGACTTTCAGCGCATCGCTGATGCCGCGCCCGCCGCCACCCATTTCGGCGACTTCATGATCGGGCTCCCCGCTGCGGTCGAAAATACACAGGCGGCGCTTGCCGCCGGCGTCACGGCGATCGGCAATCTCGGCCAATATTTCACCTTCCGGCTGCCCTACTGGGACGACGACCGGGCGACGACGGAGGCCACAATCGTTGCGCTTAGCCTCGTCGCCGCCCAGCCGGCCGAGGTGCTGGTGCACTCCAATCTGGACGATGGATTCGCCGGCCTGTTTGCCGATGTTAGCTCGGCGCTCGGCATGGTGCTCATAGAGAAATACGACGTGGAGGAGCTGATCGGCGCACGCGTGTCCCATTGCTACGGCCACCACTTCTCCCAGCCGCTCCTCCGGCTCGCGTTCCACCAGGCAGTGGCGGAACTGAGCGACAGCACGGGCACGATGATCTTCGGCAATACTGTCAGCTACCGCTCCACGCCAGCGGCGAACTACGCGAGCCTGGCGAACTATCTCCAAGCCGACGTCTGGGCGCTGCGGCGTCGACCGACTGGGCATGCGATCAACCCGGTTCCGGTGACGGAGAACGAGCGCATCCCAGATGTGGACGAGATTATCGACGCGCAGGTCTTCGCAGCGCGGCTCATCGAGCAGGCCACCGCCTCGGAAGCGCTCGTCGATCGCGGTGTGGTCGACGAAGTGGCGGCGAAGCTCGTGGAAGGCGGCCGCCGCTTTGCGCAGGACATGCTCGCCGGTCTCGGCGACCTCGGCGTCGACCTTTCCGACGCCGCCGAACTCATGCTGGCGCTGCGGCGCGTCGGTCCGCGGCGGCTCGAAGGGCATTTCGGCGCGGCAAAGGTGGGCGGCTCGATGCCGAGCACCGTCGTGGCGGCCGAATGGTTGCAGGAACTCGACGATGCGGCGGCCGCGTGGGCCGGCGGGCTCAAGCACGACTTCAAGCGGCGGATCCGCGGTGCCGCGCTCAGGGCCTGCGTCGGGACGACCGACGTTCACGAGCACGGCAAGTGTCTCGTCGAACGCGCGCTCACAAAGCTCGGCGTTCTGATCATCGATGGCGGAGTCTCGACGGACCCCGAGGAGCTGGTCGCTGTCGCAACCGACCAAGGGGCGGACTTCATCGCCATCAGCACCTACAACGGAATCGCGCTTCGCTATGCCGGTGATGTTGCGCGCTGTCTTGCACGCGCCGACCTCGACATTCCCGTTTGTATTGGCGGCCGACTTAATCAAGTTCCTGACGATTCCAATTCGGGCTTGCCGGTCGACGTGACGGACGACATCCGCGCGCTCGGGTTGACCCCGTGCGCCTCGCTCGACGATCTCAGCCCGCTGTTGCGGCGACTCGCTGAGGTGCCGACCGCGCAGCAACGGAAAACACGCCAGTCATGAGGGAAATGCGATGCGATTCAGCCGGATGATCAACGTCGTCGGGGTCCACGCCGCCGGCGAGCTGAACGAGGTGATCACGGGCGGCGTCCTTAACGTGCCGGGGCGCACTGTCTTCGAGAAGATGCGACACCTTGAAACGAACGACGACTGGCTGAGGCTGTTTCTGCTGCAGGAGCCGCGGGGGCGCATCACGCAATGCGTGAACCTGGTGGTGCCGGCCACTGATCCCCGCGCGGACGTCGGCTTCGTCATCATCGAGTCCGACTACTACGTGCCAATGTCCGGCACGAACACAATCTGCACTGTGACGGCGCTCCTGGAGACCGGCATGCTTCCCATGCGGGAGCCGGTGACCCGGCTCGTTCTAGAGGCGCCGGCGGGCCTGGTGCCGGTCACCGCAGAGTGTCGGGACGGAAAATGCGTGAGCGTGACGTTCGACAACGTGCCGGCTTTCGTCTTCGGGCTCGACAAAGCCGTCGAGGTCCCGGGGCTCGGCACGATCAGGGTCGATGTCGCGTACGGCGGCATGATCTACGCGCTCGTCGACGCGCCTTCGCTTGGCTTCGATCTCGTCAGCGCCGAGGGGGCAGACCTCGTGGCGGTCGGCGAGCGCATCAAGGCCGCGGCTGCCGAGCAGGTACCAGCCGTGCACCCGGAGAACGCGGCGATCCATACGATTAACCAGACCCTCTTCGCAGGGCCGCTCCGCGAGGGAGCCGGGGAGAAGCGCGCCCGCAATGCGGTGGTCGTTTCACCCGGCCGCCTCGACCGCTCGCCCTGCGGCACCGGCACGTCCGCGCGGCTGGCGGTCATGCACGCGCGCGGCCAGATCGCGGTGGGCGAACGGCTGGTGCATGAATCGGTTTTGGGAACCGAGTTCATCGGCACCGTGCTCGGCACCGCTTCCGTCGGCGACCTGCCGGGCATCCATCCGGCAATCACTGGAAGCGGATGGATCACGGCGTTTCATCAGTATGTGCTCGACCCGTCCGATCCATTTCCGAACGGCTTTCGGCTGGGCGACACGTGGCCCGGCGAAGCGGCGAAAGCCGCCGAGATGAAGGGAAGCGGCCGGACCTAGCCCGGACGGCTTCCGCGGTGGGAGGAGGGGCGCGGCTCCCGCCGATCAGCGAAGCTGGATCCAAATCGTCTTGACCTCGGTGTATTGGTCGTGGGCCATCAGCGACTTGTCCTTGCCGCCGAAGCCCGACGCCTTGAAGCCACCGAACGGCACGGCGAATTCGATCACCGAGAGGACCGGACCGAAGATCTCCTCGCGGGCAATCTGCATGCCGTTGGAGACGCCGTCGAACACTGTCGGCTCGACGAAATAGCCGCCAGTTTCCTTGAGGACCCGATTGCCGCCGAGCGCGACCTTTGCGCCCTCCTTCTTGCCGATATCAATGTAGGAGAGGACCTTGTCGAGGTGGCGCTCCTCGATCAGTGCGCCGATCTTGGTTGCCTCGTCTAGTGGATCGCCGACCCGCCAGCTCTCGAAAGTCGGCGTGATCTTCTCGAGCAGGCGATCCTTCACCTTCTCATGCACGATGAGACGCGAGCTCGCGCTGCAATTCTCGCCCTGGCAGAAAAGGATGCCCGAAGCGATCTGCTCGGCGACCATCTGCAGATCGGCGACGTCCGCCATCACGATCGCCGGACTCTTGCCGCCGCACTCCAGCACGATCCGCTTCATATTGGACTCGGCGGCGTATTTCAAGAAGTGGCGGCCGACCTCACCGGAGCCGGTGAAGCTGACGCAGTCGATATCCAAGTGGCGGCCGATGCGCTGCCCTGCCGTCTCGCCGAAGCCCGGAACGACGTTGAAGACGCCCTCGGGGATGCCAGCCTCCGCGGCGAGCGCCGCCAGCCGCAGTGCGGTCAGCGGGGTTTGCTCGGCGGGCTTGACGATCAGCGAGTTCCCTCCGGCAAGCGCCGGCGCGATTTTCCACATCGCCACGAACAGAGGGAAGTTCCATGGCAGCACAGTGCCGACCACACCGATCGGCTCGCGCACAATCATCGACACCACGTCGCGTTGCGTGGGCGAGATCTGGTCGTAGATCTTGTCGATCGCTTCAGCATGCCAACGCAGCGTCTCGATTGTGTCGGGGAGGTCCAGCGTCAAGGAGTCGGTGATCGGTTTGCCGCAGTCCTGCGTCTCCATGACGGCGAGCTCCGTCAGGTTCTGCTCGATCAGGTCGGCGAAGCGCAGCAAGATCTTCTTGCGCTGGCGCGGTCCCATCCCCGACCAGGAGCCCGCTTCGAAGGCACGCCGCGCCGCTTCGACCGCGCTGTCGACATCGGCCGCATCGCACTCTGCGACCTTCGCCAGCACCTGGCCGGTCGCTGGATTCAATGTCTCGAAGGTCTTGCCGGATTTGGCGTCGACAAACTTCCCGTCGATGAAAGCCTTCGTCTCGAAGGTTAGCTCCTTGGCTCTCTTGTGGAAATCAGTCTCGATGCGGCTCATCTGAAGGTCCCTCTCTGTCGAAGCAGCGGCGGTCCACGGGTCAGCTCTTCATCCTGTGGCGGTCGGCTCACCTCCACCGCGCTCACGCTGGGGCGCGGCGGTCACGCCGACCATGCCCCGGCCACTAGCGTCGTGCGCCTCCGCCCGCCTTCTGTTCGATTATTATTCGACAGCGTAGTTCCGGTGTCGGCCATCAGATCAAGCCGCCATTCACGTGGATGAGCTGGCCTGTCACATACGAGGCATCGCGGGAAGCGAGGAATGCCACCACTGCCGCGACCTCGTCGGGCTCGCCGATGCGGCCGAGCGGCACCTTTCGCGCGAAATCCCGCCACTCTTGCGCGCTCAGGAACTGCTCGGTGCCTGCCTGCTTGCGGATCAGGCCGGGCACGACGGCGTTGACGGTGATTCCGGCCGCCGCGAAGGGGACGGATACGGCCCGCACCATCGCCTCCAGGCCCGCCTTGGCGGCGCCCGAGGCGGGATAGTTCGGGTAATCGGTGCGAAAGACGTGCGCGTTGTGCGTGCTGATCGCGATCACGCGGGGATCGGTGCCGCCCTTCAGATGCTTCTCGGCCGCGGTCAGCATCCCGAAGAAGCCGCCGGTGATGACGGCAAAACAGTAGTCGAGGCCGGCCCGATCGAGCGAGCCGATCTGCCGGCGGTCGGGAAAACCGGCATTCGCGACGAGCACATCTAGCCCCCCAAACGCCTCGACCGCCCGCTCGACCAGCAGCCTGCCGGTCTCGGGCTTGACGAGGTCGCCGAGCATCACGTCCGCCTTCGCGCCGGCCCGTTCGAGTTCGGCGGCTACCGCTTCGCAGCCGGCTTGGTTGTGCAGCTCGTGGACGAGAATGCCCACCCCCGGTCCCGCCAGCCGACGGGCGATTGCGGCGCCGATGCCGCTGCCGGAGCCGGTGATGAGGACCGAGCGTAGCCCGTCCTTGCTCGCCGCGGGATTTTCCGAACCGGGCATGGAAGCAGGTTCCTCAGCAGGCATGCGCCTTCTGGTGCGCCGCGACCACTCCCCAGTCGACATCGACGCCGAGGCCCGGAGCATCCGGCAGCTTGGCGTGAGCGCCCTTGATCGAAACGCCACCGCGGAAGGGGTTCGGATCGCCGATGTCGAGAAAGCTCACGTGGCCCTCGCAGTCGACCGGATAGGGCGTGCGCGCGACAGCCGCGATGTGGCAAACCGCGGTGTCGCCGACGATCGTGTACGGATTCGTATCGACGCTCACCCCGATTCCGGCCGCCTCGCAGATGGCGATCGCCTGGGCGGCAGGATAGAAGCCGCCGAGCCGGTTCAGTTTCAGCACCATGCGGTCACAGGCCTCCGCCCGCACGACGTTCATCAGCGCCTCCGGCGACCAGATCGATTCGTCCAGAATGACCGGCACACCGGCATGCGCCCTGACGAAGGCGGCGCCAGCGATGTCGGCGTAGGGGAGCGGCTGCTCGATCGAGAGATTGTCGTGACCGGCGAAGCGCATCAGCAAGGCCACTGTCCACTGCGCGCTCCGCCAGCCCTGGTTCGCGTCGGCGTCGACGTAGACATCGGGCGGAACGACGTCGAGCGCCGCGCGGAGGATCGCAAGCTCGGAAAGGAGATTTCGACGGTCCCAGCCTTTCGCGAGCACCGTATCGCCGACCTTCACCTTGAGGCCCTTGAAGCCCTCCTCGACGCACTCTCTGCATGCCGCCGCCATCGCGTCAGGGGTCTTGTGATAAAGATTGGTCAGCATCTCGAACTCGGTTCGGTAGGCCCCGCCGAGCAGTCCGTAGACCGGCACGCCGAGGGCCTTGCCGACGAGATCGTAGATCGCCATATCCACACCGGAACGCGCCCCCCGCCCGCCCGGCATGCCGCCGCTCACCTGCGCCTCCATCAGTTGATGGATGAGCGCGAAGTTGCGAGGGTCCTGGCCCCGCAGCGCGTTGTCGTAGAGGGCGACGCAGGCCTCGATATGGGCCGCAGTCTCGCCCAGGTACCAGACCTGACTCGTCGCCTCGCCCACGCCGTAGTCGCCGTTCTCGGCGGTGACCTTGATCAAGAAGCTCGGCGGCTGGCTTGGCCAGACGTACTCATCGTCGACCCAGGCCTCCTTGATGACCTTGGGATACATGCGGAACGCTTCGACGTTGGCGACCTTCATTCTTTCCTCCGGCGTCAACGGGCTGCGGAAGCGCCGTCTGTTCGAGCTTGCAGCGGGCCGGCTACGCCCCCATCCGGGCAGGGAGCCGACGGGACTGGCAGCGGCCGGTGGCCGCGGAGTGATGTCGGCGGCCTTCGCGCCGATCATGCTCGGCGCGACATCGGTGCTAGCTCCGGGGTTCGGCAACTCGCAAAACCCGATTGCCCTCTTAGCCACCGGGTTCGTCGAGGGCCTCAGGCGACTTGGCGAACCGGCGTCCGCAGCGGCTCGAGCGCCTTGCTGAGCTCGGCGAGCGCCACCTTGCTCAATGGCTGCTGCGGTTCGCGGCACTCTCCGATCTTGCGGCCAGCGAGGTTGCAGGCGGCCTTGATCGAAGGGTTGTAGTCGTGCGTCCAAAAGAAGAGCTGCGAGGGAAGCATCCTCTCCCACAGGGCCACCGCCTCGACGAGCTTGCGCTCAGCGACGAAGTTGTAGAGGGCGACTGCCTCCTTCGGCATGGCATTGGCGGCGCCCCAGATCGCGCCGACCGCACCGGCGAGCATGCCCTGGAAGGCAATCGGATCGCCACCGTTGAAGACGCCGCCCCCGGTAGCGACGAGCTGCTGAATGCGCACCAGGCTCGCCGTGCTGTCCTTGATGTAGCGGATGTTGTCGACTTTCAGCAGCTCGGCGAAGATCTCCGGCGTAATGTCAATGTTGGAATGCTGCGGGATATTGTAGACGACGATCGGAATCTTGATTGACTTTGCGATCTTCTCGTAGTGCCGACGCACGCCGTCCATGCTCGGTCCCTCGAAATACGGCGGCAGGATCATGACCGCGTCGGCCCCCACGTCCTCGGCCGCCTTCGAATTGGCGATCACGTCGGCTGTGTTGATCGCCGAAGACTGCGCGAAGACATGCGCACGACCCGCGACGTGCTTAGCGGTCACCTCGGTAATTCGACGAAGCTCGGCGGGGCGCAGGTAAGCGAACTCGCCGGTGCCACCGCAGGACAAGATGATGTGGATGCCGTTCTCGATCATCCAATCGATATGCGCCTTGAGCGCCCCCTCGTCGACGGCCTCGCCGCCTCCCACGAACGGCGTGCAGATCGGCACGCACATGCCTTTGAACGTCTTCATCTCAGGTCTCCTCACGTGAGATTTGCGAAACTTGATCCGCTTCGGCACAGGCATCCAGCGTTGGCTCATCGACCGATCTTGGCGGCCTTCGGCTCCCTAGTAATAGCAAGCGTGAAGCCCAGTGGCCGTCGAGCAGATCGAGCGTGACGTTTAGATCGCCAACCCGGCTGGGGTTGAAGCATCTAATCACCCTGCACTCGGCTGCACCGCCAAGCCGGCGCATTGCGACGTAGTCTACGAAGTATGACGATGACCCCTCCCGGTGGACAGGCAGCAAAAGGCCTGCATGGACGATAGCAGACTTCCCTGCCGAATGCCATAGATGTCGACATAATGTCGCCCACCGCAAGGCGACTGTTCGAAGACGACCCTGCTCGTGGGCTCGTTTCCGTCGCGCTAGCGGCAGGCGCGTCCCACTTCAAGCTGCGCTGCCCATCCGCCTTCGGTATGTACGTCCGGCGCGACGGTTGCGGTCGATAAGCTCCCCGTTGGACCCGTCTATGCAGATCCTCGATCCTGGGTTCGAGGTCCGCCTCGTAGTCATGCCACGTTATGCCATCCACGCCGGGGGCGGCTTTGCGCTTAAGCGCGTAAAACGCCGTCCGGAGCGTGTCGGCATTGATGTGGTGGAGGGAGCGCGGTGACCTCCAACATCGCCCTGAAGGTTTATTCTTCAATGGAGGCCCACCCCCTCGATCGGCTTCGCCGCGCTGGGGTGCGGGTTTCGATCAACATCGATGATCCAAGTCTACTTGGGACGAACTTGCCCCGGGAATACGAGATCGCGAGGGCGACGTATGGCTGGACCGAGGATGTCCTCCGCGACCTCGCGCGCAGTCGATCGACGCCAGTTTCGCCGGGCCCGACATCAAGGAGAAGATGCGCGGCAACTTGAGCAAATGGGGGACGGGCTTGGAGACTTTCGAAGAAAAGCGTTCCTGATTGGCCTAGGTCTGGGCGGTCTTCTGCACCGCCTCGATCTGCTTTTTCACTGGCTCGAAGGCGGCAGTGAACACGGCGGTCGTCAATTGGGCAATGTGCCGGCTATCACTGACAGCGGCTTCAACCCCTCCTTGATCAGCCGCTGCTGCAATTCGAGGAACTCCGCCGGGCTTTTCAC
>Ga0210406_10001759_pt1 | contig 25821 bp, 27 predicted proteins | sample IncBWC30MmetaG_FD_155454 | JGI IMG/M metagenome (GOLD analysis project Ga0210406, IMG submission 155454) | Forest soil microbial communities from Barre Woods Harvard Forest LTER site, Petersham, Massachusetts, United States - Inc-BW-C-30-M | ecosystem: Environmental > Terrestrial > Soil >... | reverse complement strand
GTTCGAATGGCATCTGGATGGCCAGCCATTTCGAGAACCGCGTCGACTCCCAGGCCGTCGGTGCGCTGCATGATGATTGACTTCACATCTTCTTTCGACGGGTCCAGCGCCAAATCAGCATGCATCTGTTTCGCCAGTTTGCGCCGGTGCTCGTTTACCTCGATGGCAAACACTTGTGCCGCGCCCACTGCTCGCGCCACCGCGATGGAGAACAACCCGATGGGACCGCAACCTGTAATGGCCACGGTTTTCGCGGCAACCTCACCTGCCAGCACGGTGTGAACTGCGTTGCCCAGCGGATCGAGAATGGAGGCGTACTCCAGCGGGATAGCGGGATCGAGCTTCCAGATATTTGATTCTGGAATGACCACGTACTCGGCGAAGGCGCCGTCGGCGTCGACGCCGATGATCTTCACGTTCTGACAGATGTGGGCTTCTCCGGTGCGGCACAACAAGCACTTGCCGCAAGCTACGTGCATTTCGGCGGAAACAAAATCACCTTCCTTAACGCTGGTCACCTCGTCGCCGAAAGCCGCGACTTCTCCACAGAATTCGTGACCGGGGATGAGCGGGGGATGAATGCGGTTCTGCGCCCAGCGGTCCCACTCGTAAATGTGCAGGTCAGTACCGCAGATGGATGCAACTTTGACCTTGACCAGAACGTCGTTGCGTCCGAATGCGGGGACTTTGACCTCCCGTATCTCAGCGCCCGGTGCGGCTTTTGCTTTTACGACTGCAAGCATCTTGTCAGACATGAACCTGCCTTATGAGTTCGGATTCGAGCACAAAACCTCTTATTTTATCATCCCGGTGATGGGGGAGTTCGGGAAACCTAGCGGACCTCCGGCCGCTCGCGCAGCACGCCCTTCTCATACTTCTGGGAATCTTTCTGGGCATTGAAATCTTTCGATTTTCCACGTGGAATGCTCAGCGTCTTCCACTCGTTCGATCGAAGATGCTTGGCCAGGAAAACAATCTGTCCGGTGTGCTGGGCGTAGTGCGCGATCTGCCGATTGATGGCTTGCATGACCGTGTGGGGCTCGCCGCGAACCCTGACCGTGCGCATAACGTCCTCCGGCTTGAGCGATTCGACGGTCGCCAACACGCGGGCCCATCCTTGCTCCCACCAGCGCATCACGTCCGCGCGCGATGTTGCTGAATTCAACTCGAATTCCTGGTCGCGGTTGCGATCAGGCTTTTCGCCATCGGTGGTCAGAAAGTCGGTGAAGCGCGAGCGCATGTTCCCAGCCAGATGCTTGACCAGGATTGCGATTGAATTTGATTCCGGATCGAGCGCTACAAACAGCTCTTCGTCCTTGAGCTGAGCCATGGCGCCCTCGGCCAGGCGTTTGTGTCCGCGGAACTGCCGCCGGACCTCGTCAAGGTAGTGCGTGGCAATGTCGTCAGTCATTCTGAAAACTCCTCGCTAGATAGTCTGAAAATCCACCTTTGACGTTGGATTCGTTTCCAAGCAGACGGATTCTTTTGAGCCCGTATTCAGAGGTCACTTACCCCAACCACCGCCGCCCGGCGTTTGAATGCGAATCCGCTCGCCTTTGCGCAGCCGAATATTGAACTTGCCTGGCAAGTCTTGCGACGATCCATCTTTGCGAATGACTGTCGCTTTCCCTGGCGCGCCGTCTTTTCCGCCCCCGAGGCCGTACGGACCGTGCTCGCGCCGATCGGCCAACAACGTGACTTCGGCATCGGCAAGCACTTCGATCTCCCGGATAATTCCGTCTCCCCCACGATGCTTGCCTTCACCGCCACTACCCTCCCGAAGAGAATAGTGATGCACGCGGAATGGATAGGCATATTCCAACGCCTCGGTAGGCGTATTCAGCGAATTCGTCATGTGGGTGTGTACGCCAGACACTCCAGATTTCGATGGGCGCGCTCCCATGCCGCCCGCGATAGTCTCGTAATATGCGAAAGGCTCGTCGGTTCGAGGATCGATCCCGCCAATCGTCAGGTTGTTCATCGTTCCTGATGCTGCGGCGGGGATTCGCGCTGGTATCGCTTGTGCCAACGCGCGCAGCAGAACGTCCACAACGCGCTGCGAAGTTTCCACGTTTCCGCCCGCTACGGCGGCCGGCGGCCGGGCGTTGACTACGGTGCCTTGCGGAGCGATCAGCTCGACTGGACGCATCAATCCAGCGGTCGCGGGCACATCTTCGACCAGCAAACAACGGAAAACGTAAAAACAGGCGGAATATGTGATTGCCCAGACGGCATTTACACTACCTTCGACTTGCGGGCCACTGCCGGTAAAGTCCACCACGACTGCTCGCTTGGAGATGAATCTTCGGTCAGAGCCAACTGGGGTTGAAGACCGCCCCGGTCCGCCAAATTTCAATGTCACCGCAATCTTCACTGGCTTTGCGTTGATTCCATCATTATCGAGAAAATCTTCCGCGTGATAGCTCCCACGGGGCACCTGCTTCAGGAACACGCGCATGAGTTCCTCGGAATAATCGAGTAAGTCGCGTGCTGCCTTTCTGGCTCGTTCCAAGCCATAGCGGCGACAAATCTCGCGCAGTCGCTCCTCTCCGGTGTGACAGGCAGCGATCTGCGCGCCCAAATCACCCTCGCGCTCCTGCGGGGTGCGCACATTATTCAGAAGTAGAGCAAGAACATCGGATTGCATTTTCCCGGCGCGCATGATTTTTACCGGAGGAATGCGAAGCCCTTCCTGATAGATCTCGCGGCAAAGACCCATCGAACCCGGATAAGCGCCGCCCACATCCGCGTGATGAGCCCTGGAAGCGACGTAGAAATCGGGCCTACGATTCGTTTGCGGCCGGGAACGCCCAGCCTCAACGTACACAGGAGCGACCAGCGTGATGTCCGGGAGATGGGTGCCACCGCGAAACGGGTCGTTCAACATCGCCACGTCTCCAGGCTCGAGGCGAAACTGATCGACTGCTGCCCGCACCGACATTGGCATCGAGCCCAGATGAACCGGCATGTGATCGCCCATGGCAATCACTTCAGCGTCGGCATCGAAGACAGCGCAGGAGTAGTCGCGACGTTCCTTGATATTCGGGGAAAAAGCGCTATGGCGAAGGGCCGCGCCCATCTCTTCGGCAATAGAGTGATAGATATTCTTGAAGATCTCCAACTCGATGGGATCACGGGTAGTAATGGCAGAACGCATGACGGGATAAGGCGACGGCTGCCAGTGTACGACACGCCAGCGGTCGGGTCGTTCAAATGGGAAACTCCGGATTGAAGAATTGTGTTGACAATGAAAGTAATAGTCCGCAATATCTTGGGGTAGCATCGTTGTACCTACTACCATTGGGCAACGATTTATGAATCCGGGCCCCTCAAGGGGAAAAATTGTTCACGGAGGTAATTCATGCCAGCAAAGAAAAAGGCTGCCAAGAAAAAGAAACACTAACCGAACGCGAGACGTCACTTCGCACAACCAGAAAGTTCAGAAAAGCCTCCCGAGAGAAGCACCTCTCCGGGGGTTTTTTATTGATTCCAAGTGGCATGCCAAAGCTAGATACGTTACGTGGGAAAATGAGGGATTGTCCGGAAGGCCCGGTCGTGCTAGAAAGCGATAGGGAGTGAGGCTCAGCCTGCGATGCCAGCCACTTCTCAAACCCCGATGAGTTCCCGCAATAAAGCCGAAGCCAAATCTGCGAAAACCACAGACGTGGTGATTCCGGACAAACTCTATTTCCGGATTGGAGAAGTTGCCCAGCTATGCCGTTTGCCGGCATATGTCCTGCGTTTCTGGGAGACTGAGTTTCCGCAACTTAAACCCGTCAAGGGAAGCACCGGGCAACGAATGTATCGCCACAAAGATGTCGAGAATGTGTTGCGCATAAAAAAGCTTCTTTACGAGGAGGGTTTCACCATCGCGGGGGCGCGGCAACATTTGCGCGCAGAGATCAAAAGCGACAAGAAACAAGCTCCCTTGCCTTTCCCCGAACGGACTGCCCCTGATCTGAAACAGATCCGGCAGGGACTCCGTGAAATTCTCGCCATGCTTTCCCCGCGGCAAAAACGAGCATAGTTCCCGTTAAAATTCAGCTCAAGTCAGCGGCCAGCCGAAATCCGTAGTCCGCATACCGGAATTGCGGAGGAATGCTCGAGCGGGCTGCACAACGCGTCACTTTAATATGGTGGCGCCAGGAGCCTCCGCGAGAAGCGCGGCGCTCTCCGGTTTCCGGACCGCGAGGATTGCGCTCTGGAGAATTCGCGTAGTAATCGGGCTGATACCAGTCACTGCACCATTCATGCACATTCTGGCAGATGTCGTAGAGCCCAAACCCATTCGGAGCAGAACGTGCGACCGCTTCGGGACCAGTCTTCCACCGCTGTGCGTAATTCGGCAACGATTCTGGCGGCCCGTCTCCCCACGGGAACAACCCACCTTCGACTCCGCCACGCGCAGCCCGTTCCCACTCGGCCTCGGTCGGTAGGCGATATTTGCGGCCGCCCATTGAGCTCAACCATTCGCAGTATTTCACCGCATCAAACCACGAAATGGCGACGACTGGCTGCTCCGGGTGGTTGAAATTCGGATCATTCCACAGGGGAGGTACTTCGCTCGCGGTCGCATCGAGAAAGCGAATGTACTCGGCATTAGTTACCTGACATGCGGCCAAGTAGAAGCTATCGATCCAAACCCGGTGCACCGGACGCTCGTTCTCTTGACCCGACTCTGAGCCCATCCAGAACCAGCCCGTGGGAATGACCACGAGCCTTGGCTCTTCCGAGATATTCACTGGGACGGAAAGCGTTGTTTGCGAACCGCTCATCAATTGCCGAGCTTAGCATAAATTCCAGAGCCGCATTTTTCGCTTAATTTGGCGTTCCTGTCTATGCAAGCCATTTCGGCTCGCATCCATCCGAACAGCCGCTTATAGTCTTTCCGCGAGCCGCCAGCGGGCTCCAAGGTATGAAGAAACTCGAATTCAAAGCTAAAATTGAAGGAAGAGAAATTGGCGCGGTTGCGGCGATTGCCCCTCCATTTGACGTGGTCGAAGTCTTTGGAACTCGTGCCCGGGTACCGGTGCGAGGCACTATCAATGGCTACCCCTTTCGTTCTTCCTTGATGCCCATGGGGAAAGGCATGCAGGGCCAGGGAAGCCCATCGCCGTGCTCATCCCACCTGATGCCGGTACGCAAATCCTTGCGCGAAGGGGCGGGCGTAAAACCCGGCGACACCGTGAATGTTGTCATGGAACGCGATGAAGGCAAGCGGATTGTGGAGGTGCCGCCGGTTCTGAAGAAAGAACTGGCCAAGAGCAAGAGCGCTCGAGCCAATTGGGAAAAGCTCTCCTTTACACATCAGAAAGAGATCGCTGTTTCGATCAGCGGCGCCAAACAGGAAGAAACGCGCGCCCGCCGCCTGACGAAAGCAGTGGATATTCTCAAGACCGGTAAGAAGTGGACGGGCTAGCCCCTCAACTGCCGCACCACCCCTGCAATGTCGTTCTCCTGAAAAAGCCGGATCGCGGCAATCCCCACAGCACCTGCTTCAACACAAGCGCAAGCATTCTCGACCGTAATGCCGCCCAATGCAAGGACGGAGATTTTCTGCCTACACGCTTCACGCAGTCTATCGAGGCCAGCGGCGCGACTCTGCGGCTCGCCCTTCTTTTCGAAGACTGGAGCAAATACAGCGAAGTCCGCCCCTTCATCGGCGGCACGGGTTACGTCGGCTGTGGAATGACAAGAAACACTGATCAGGGAAGGACGTCCTGAACGAGCCCAGATCTTCCGCACTTCCGACGGGGAGATATCGTCAGAGCGCAGATGCGCTCCATCAGCGCCGCAGGCAATGGCAATGTCACTTCGTGAGTTGATCAGCAAACGGCTTACTGGTTCCCCAGAGTTCTCGCCGATAACACGGCGCGCCGCGCGGGTAAGAGCTTCAAGTTCGCGGGAAGAAAGGTCTCTCTCCCGCAACTGAATAAGGTCAACGCCGCAGCGGGTGGCTTCTGCAATCTTCGCCAGCAGATCGCGCCGGCGGGCGCTCTCGTCACCGGAGAACTGGGTACGATCGGTGATGTAGAAAAGAAGCAAGCCGTTACGGGTTTGTCTTCGCGATTTCGGGGATTCGTTCGCCTTCGCCTTTATGTTTCGGCTCAGGCCCCAAGTGATATTTGGTCAGGCCATCGCGTAGAAACTCAAATCCTTCTTCCGGAGAGTCTACGATCTTGAAGAGTTCCAGATCCTCGGGAGAAATCGTTCCCGCATCCACCATGGTTTGGAAGTTGATCAGCTTGTTCCAGTACTCGCTGCCGTAGACAACGACGAGAATCTTTTTGGCCAGCTTTTGCGTTTGCGCTAGAGTAACGATTTCAAAAAACTCGTCCATCGTCCCGAACCCGCCAGGAAAAATCACCAGTGCTTTGGACAGATAAGCGAACCAGAACTTGCGCATGAAGAAGTAATGAAATTCGAAATTCAGTGACGGAGTGATGTGTGGGTTGGGCATTTGCTCAAAGGGCAAAGCGATGTTCAAGCCAATGGTCTTCGCACCCGCCTCCTGCGCGCCAAGATTAGCGGCTTCCATGATGCCCGGGCCGCCGCCGGTTGTAACCACAAAGCGCCTCCGGCGCGCGGGAATCTGAATGGACCACTCGCTCAACAGATAAGCCAGCCGGCGCGCATCCTCGTAATACCGCGCCATGTCGACAGCCGCGAGCGCCCGTCTCCTGTGAGCCTCGAGCTGGCTGCCCGAGAACTGTAGAGTGCTCGATTCCAATTGAGCCAGCTTATCCTCGGCGACAGCCCTGCTGTGAAAACGGGCCGAGCCGAAGAACACGACCGTATCCTGAATCTGCTCGCGGCGAAAACGGGCGAGCGGCTCCATGTACTCAGATAGGATGCGCAGAATGCGCCCATCCGGGCTGTTCACAAACGTTTCATTTTCGTACGCCAGGGGCGCGCGTTTCACGTCACTGTCACTCATAATGATGCCGTCTTTCCGTTGATTATCCGGCGCGCCCGTTAAATAAATGCGTTCGCCGGCAGGATACTGCTTGCTTAGGGTCGTTTTTCCTCGTGGTAGTGAAGCGCTTCCGAGAACCCAATCCAGATGTCGAGAACTCCCAGCCCACTGCAGATCCCGCGGACAAAGCCGTTGGCAACGAATGTTCTTAAGCTAGGGGATGCCATCAGGAGGTGGTTGTCCGTCCATTCTGGTCTCCACGGAAGAATCACAAGAAGCACTCCGACCACGGCGCAGACCAACCCGAAGGTCAGCACAGTGATGCGATGCAGCCAAAGCTCGACGCCCACATAACGGCTTCCCTCCGGACGCCTTGACGGTGCTTCCACAGCCCTCGCGGAGGAATCGCCGCGCTCCGTTGGGGGCAGTTCCGCCCTCAACGAACCTGGAGGAATTGCTTGTGGTGTATTCGGATCCGCGGTCACCCTATACTCCCGAGGATCTTGAGCGTTGAGGGCCGGGTTTTGCAAACGCACAGTCCCAGCGTAAGAGAGTAGAAACCCATTCGGACATTCTACGACTTCAGGGTCTTAATGCGCTCGGCCACATCCCTGTAATCGATGTTGCTGCCATAGACTTCCATGAAATGGTTCAGGGCCGCGACTTTGTCCCCCGCAGTCTCGTAAGAAGCTGCCAACTCGTAGTGCAGCGCGGTGCGAGTGTCGGCATCGATGGTTGAGAGTTTGAGTGCCTTTTCATACCAGCGAATGGCTGCTTCCGGAATGCCTTTGTCGAGGAAACACTGGGAGAGCCAAGTATAGGTCTGCATTACATGCGAGAAGGGATGCCCGCGATCCACCGCCTGGCATACCTTCTGCAGCTCGCCAATCGCTTCGTCCAGCAGACCCATCTCCCGGAAAGCCACTCCAAGGTTATAGTGCGTCTCCGGATCTTCATCGGTGCTGGCTGCGTCTTCCTCAAGCTCGTGTTTTAATTCCCCGAACATGTCGGCAAGGTCGACGCCCGGGCCGGAGTCGAACTTCGCTGGGGTGGGGGCGGCGGCCGGTTGGGTGGGGGCGGCCGGGGTCGGTATAGCTAAAGGTCGAGGTACTGAGGGGTGATAGGTGAAGGTTCCTGGAGCGCTCAAAGGCGCACGCGCTGGACTACTTTGACCCGCGGCTGCTGCCATGAGCGTCGGAATTTGCGCTGGCGGCGCGCTTCCCGGAACTGCGGCCGCAGACTTCGCCGAAACCGGTTCGGGCTTGGCTTCAGGTTTCACGGCAGGGCGCAGCTGACCCTGGGACTCAGCCTGCACAACTGGTGCTTCCGCCAGGAAGCCATCTCCGAGGGAAGCTTCGAGGTCGGAAACGAAGTTATTCAGTTTCCCGCTATCGGGATGTTGAGAGCGGTTCTCCGTAAACGCAGCCGCATGTTCTACTGCTTGCGGTTCAGGCTCCGGTTCCGCAGCTACCTCATGGGCTGCAGTTTGCGGCAGGAATCCATCGCCCAGCGAAGACTCCAAGTCGCTGACAAGCGCGTCCAATACCCCGGACTTCGGCTCTGGGATCGAAGAGATTTCCTCCTCGGGCACCGCCGGGATGTCCGCAACCGAAATTTCCTCGATAGCCGCGGCCTCCGAGATCGGGGCCTGCACCGAACCAGCCTCGATCTCTTCCCGCAGGGCTGATAACAAAGGCGGCTCCGGATTCAAGTGCTCCAGCTTGGTATAAGTTGCACGAGCTTCTTCGTGCATTCCATTCGAAAGATAAAAGCGAACCTCTTCGACGGCTTCTTTGATCGCTTCGGAGTTGGCGGCATTCGCCTCCACCGTATTAGCGGCAGCTTCGACCGCGAGCCCGTGCGGAGCAGCAGATGCTTGCGGCTCTTCTGAAAACGAATCTTCCCACTCGGCCGAGATATCGATTTCCTTCTCGGGGGCAACCGGCTGCGCTGCCGGCTGAATTTCAAACTCCGCGGCCTCTGGTGCTACTGGTGTGAAAGCTGTTGCAACCTCGGCAGTCGGTGCTTCAGTGGTAGCGTCGGCGACTAAAGCATCGAATACGACAACCTTGACCTCCGGATGCATTACCGCTGGCGAGCCAGTCCCCGCTGGGACCGCGGAACCGCGTTCCTCATACTTCTCCGCAAGTTCGCCATAACGGGTAGCTTCGTCTGGATATCCAGCGTCGTGGTAAATGCTCTCCAGAGTGCGGCAGCAAACTGCAGCCTCGGTGAACCGGCTGGCTCGCGTGTGCAAAGCCGCCAAGCGCTGATTGACCCGCAGATCGCGCGGCGCCTGGGGCAGTGCGGAAAGCAATGGCCCCAGAGCCTTACCGGGCATGTTGTAGGAAATGAAAAGCTCGGCATCGGTCAAAGCAGCACGAACGAACAAGGCAACATCATCGGGATAGCGCTGATCAATGAATGGCGCGGTAGCTTCAAGCTCGTCTACCATCACCGCGCCTTCTTCAGGAGTGATCAGCCGCGAACCAGAGGAAGTCCCAAGCCTGCCAATCACCTGTTGATAGTTGCGGGCATGCAACTGATTCTCAGGCTCGAGTTGAGTTAGTTTGAGGTAGTAATCGCGAGCCTTCTCCAGCTCTTGCGCTTGCACATAGCCGTGAGCCAGAAGTTCGTAGATCTCGGTGAGATGGCTATTGTCTGCTGCCTTGTTCAAGAGATCGAGCAGCATTTCAAGGGCTGCCGTATTCTCCTGCACATGGCTGATGAGGGAATGCAGGTTGTCCAGAATTTTTCCGGAATCCGCCGCCAGCAGCCGATCGGAGTGCTGGCGATACAACTGCAATGCCTCCTCGAATTGTCCGCCTGCAATCAAGGCGTCAGCGTAAGACAGAATCGCACCGATGTCATTGTGAACGGAGAGCAGCTTCGCCGCCAGCGTACCTGCCTCAGTCAAACGCCCGGTCTGCAGATAGGCTTGCAGCAGAGTTCGCAATCCGTCGGGATGCGTATCGAGGTCTGCGACTTTCTCCAGACACTGGATCGCGGCCGCCATATCGCCCGCGTCAAATGCATTTCGGCCCCGCAGCAGCAAGGCGTAGCCATTGCCCGGGTCCAGGGTAATCATGCGCTGAAGAATTTCTTCCGCGGGGCCTAGCTGGCCTTTGCCGCGCAACGTTTCCGCAGCTGCGGAAAAGATCTGCCAAGCCTCTGTTTTCTTGCCTAACCGAACGTAAACCTCGGCCAGCCGAGTCCGCATGGCGACGTTCTCGGGATCCATTTCCAGAGTTTTCTGGAAGATTCGGACTGCTTGCTCCAACTGACCTTCCCGGAGAAATTCTTCGGCCACTTGCAAGTACTGAGCCCGCGCATCATTAAAAAGACCCTGTTGCGTGTAAAGCTCGGCCAGCCTGAGCGCGCACTCCAGCGACGCCTTCAGCTTGCTGAGCTTCTTGTACATGGCAATCGCCTTGACCGTGAAGCCTTGCGAGGCGTAGGCATCACCAACGCTCTTGAAGCACTCTACGGCTTTTTCACCATTGCCAAGGCGTGAGTAAAGGTCCCCTACGGTATTCATCACCGTAAGATCCTTAGGGTCGGCTTTGAGGACTTTTTCGTACTCAGTGATCGCGTTTGGCAGCTTGCCCTGTTGGACAAACTTCTCCGCGGCACTGAGAACCTTCTGCTTGTTGAAGCCAAAACCAAAAGCCATAAAAGTGCGGACTCCAGCCCCGGTTCGTCTCCCGTCCGAGAACTTTCTCCAGTCACGAGAGTTCGTGTCCAAGTTGACCATTCCATCGGCAATGCGCCAGGATCAGGAGATGGTCTTTAGGACAAGGGTAATTGTACGGCTGGGTACTCAGAATCGTATGGTTACTAAGGGTTACCGAAAGGGAGTGTACGACCGGGTTACCTAACGCAGGCGCGAGCGTCCCACCCGTGCGGGCGCCAACAAGCTTCGAAAGGAGCATTGACCGCCGGGCAAAAGCCTGTCCGCTTATACTCGATCATCCGTTGCAAGGAACGTTGGACTCTGGTTTCAGAGCTCAGCTAAAACAACCAATGCATTGCCCAGCAAGCAGCAGGAGCGAGAAGCAATATCGAAACTTGATTGAGTGCATCCCTGGTAAGGCCCGAACCCGGATTGACTAAGCTTCATTCATCTCCTCGAACATCTCTTCCGGCTTCTCTTCAAGCATGAAGGCCAGAAGCTCCTGAGGTACGGGATTATTCCATACGGGAGCGAAGGACTGCCGATGCAGAGGAGAAGGCCCGTGCCGGCGCAGGGCGGCGAGGTGGTGAGGCGTGCTGTATCCCTTGTTCGAGGCCAGTCCGTATAGAGGGAAGACCGGGTCCCATTCGCGGACCAGGCGATCGCGCTCGACTTTCGCGAGAATCGAGGCTGCGGCGATGGAAACGGAAAGCGCATCGCCATGGATGATCGCTCGCTGCGGCAGATCGCAATCCAGGCGCATTGCATCGATCAGCAAATGGTCGGGGCCCGGCTCGAGGCGCATGGCCGCTTCCCGCATGGCGACTCGCGAAGCCTGGTAGATGTTGATTTGATCGATGCGGGCAGCATCGATGGCGGCGACGGCCCAGGCGATAGCGTGCTCGCGGATGCGTTCCGCCAGCACCTCGCGCCGTTCAGCGGGCAGGAGCTTGGAGTCGCGCAGTCCTCGAATGCGATAGCTGGGATCGAGGATGACGGCCGCGGCAACCACCGGTCCGAACAGCGAACCGCGGCCGACTTCATCTATACCAGCGATCAGCCGCGCGCCTGATTGCCACGCCATCTTTTCAAATTTCATCGTGCAATGCAGACGCTTGAGCAGGCGAAGCTTGGCCGCTGAAGCTGATATTGTTTTTTCGTGAGCGATTTTGAGCTTGGTAGACACGAAGAGCAGAGTTGAAGTTTAGATAAATGTTATCTTCGCCGAGGTCGGGGCTGTGAAGCAAGGTGGAAAAGAGGTACGTCGCAACATCTCTGATATCACGTAGAAGCCAGTCTCACAGCAGTTAATGTAGAAACAGGAGGTAGAACATCACGCATCCTTGACACGCACATGCCACGGCAAGCGCAACAGGTTCTCCTTTCTCAGAGTCAGCTAGAATAGCGTCTCTGTGCAGGAGGAAAGATGCCGGAGGTGAGGAGCCGCGTTCCGGGTCGAGTCGACCGGCACGCGTTGGTGCATTCTAGTCGGACTGCAATCGCGGCGGTGGTCTCGCTTATCGTAGCCCGCGCGCTCGGGCTTCCCGAGGCTTACTGGGCCGCCATCACGACATTGATTATTATGCAGTCGACCCTCGGAGCGGCATTGACTGTGTCGGAGCAGCGCTTCGCCGGGACTGCAGTTGGAGCTCTCATGGGCGCGCTGCTGACGATCTACTTCGAATCGAATACGATTGTCTTTGGCTTGGGTGTATTCGCGATTGGATTGATCTGCGCTGCGCTCCGGCTCGGCGAGGCGTACCGTATGGCCAGCGTTACGTTGGCGATTGTGATGCTGGTAGGGCACACCAAATCGGCGTGGATCGTGGCGGCTCACCGGTTCATCGAAGTCTCGGTGGGCATCGCCGTGGGATTAGCTGTGACGGCGTTGTGGCCACAAACTGATCCGGTCGCGACTCAAGCACCGGGTTCCCGGACGTAGCCCCTGAACAAATTACTTCGAGGTTGCAGCGGCGGCGCCGTGCTCGCGGTCGACGTCTTTGAGGCGGGCCGCTTTGCCTCGCAGCGAGCGCAGGTAGTACAGCTTGGCGCGCCGAACTTTCGAGGAGCGCACCAGTTCCACCTTGTCGATCACGCGCGAGTTCTCGGGAAAGATACGCTCGACCCCTTGACCGAAGCTGATCTTGCGCACGGTAAAGCTTGCCTGGGGACCTCGCGAACGCGAGATAACCACTCCTTCAAAGGCCTGCGTGCGCTCCTTGTCGCCTTCCTTGATCTTGACGTGTACGCGGACGGAGTCGCCCGGGACGAATTTGGGAAGGTCGGTGCGCTTGGTTTTGGCCAGTAGTTTTTCGATGATGAGGTTCGACATAATCTTGTCCCCGGTTCTATAAATTCTTGCCTGTAATCTGGGCTAACAATTTCCTATCTTCGTCGCTGAGCGCGGTCTTGTCTAAAAGATCGGGCCGGTTGCGCAGCGTCTTCTCGATCGCGGTACGCCGGCGCCAGCGCCGGATTTCTTCATGATTACCCGATGCCAGCACTTCCGGAACCCCCATTCCCCGGAAGTCTGCGGGACGGGTGTAGTGCGGATAATCCAGCAATCCGCCCGAGGTGCACGTCGAACTCGGGCCGTTCCCCGCTTGTGCTTGCGAGAACGTGGTGAACGATTCCTGCTGCGTAGAGGCTTGATTCCCAACCGCTCCGGGAATCAGCCGCGTTACGCAATCGACAATCACCGCTGCGCCCAGTTCGCCACCGCTCAGCACGTAGTCTCCGATGGACAACTCGTGGTCTGCCAAATATTGGCCTACGCGCTCGTCCACGCCTTCGTAACGTCCACAGATCAGAACGACTCGTTCGAGCGCGGCGAGTTCATTGGCTACGCTCTGATCAAATCTCTTGCCCTGTGCCGAGAGCAGAATCACGCTTTGCCGAGCATCTTTCCGTCCTTCTCGGGGCGCAATATTCAGCGCTTCAATACATTCAAAGATCGGTTCCGGCTTAAGGACCATGCCTTCGCCGCCGCCAAACGGGCGGTCATCCACGGTCTTGTGGCGATCATGCGCGAAGGCCCGCAGATCGTGGACTTCGATTGTCGCCAAACCGGATTCCCGTGCCCGGCGAATAATTCCGTGATCCAGCGGCCCGCGAAAAAACTCGGGAAAGATCGTTACAATGTCGATCTTCATCGCGGAATCAGATCAAAAGCGTTCACCACAGAGTTCACAGAGATTTCTTATTCTTCGGCGCTCTTCCGTGTCCTCCAGCTTGCTGTTGCTTTTCTTCGGCCGTCAGCGGCGCATTCAGATCGAGCATCCCTTCGGGCAGTTGCATGTGTATCTGCCTGTGCTCGAGGTCCATGCTTTTCAAATACGCTTCGGCGTAGGGAATCTCGTTGCGCCTGCTTCCCGTGCCGACAATCAGCAACGGCGCTTCGCCCGTGCCAAATTGAACTTCTTCAACCTGGCCAATCTCGCGGCCTGCATCAAATACCGTGCAGCCGATCAAGTCGCTTACGTAATTCCATCCTGCTTCGAGCTGTGCCCGCTCACCTTGCGGAACCTGCAATTCGCTGCCTATCAAAATCTCGGCATCGGAGATCGAATCAACTCCCGCGAACTTCAGAACCAAGTCACCCTTGTGAGGCCAGAGTTCTTCAATCAGCAATTCGCGTCGGCTGTCGTCTTGCGCGAGAGCGAATAACCTAAGGCCCACGTGGAACCGGTCGGGAACATCGCTGTGCAGCTCGACTGCGACTTCGCCACGGCGCCCCTGCGTTTTGCGCACGCGGGCCAGGGTAACGAACTCGCCTGACTCTTCTATTCCTGGTTTTCCTATTCTAGGATCTCCAACGTAAAACGCTTATGCAATCGAACGCCGGACGCGGCGATCAGCGCCCGCAGAGCTCGGGCGACCCGGCCCTTTGCCCCAATCACTTTACCCACATCGTGCGGGGCGACCTTGAGTTCGAGCACATCACCCTCAATCTGGCTGACCGACACCTGATCGGGTTCGTCGACCAGCGCCTTCGCGATCTGCTCGACCAAAGCTCGCACGTCGCCGCTTTGCTGGCTCATCTGCAGTTCCTATCGGTAGGCTGGAAATTTTACTGGCACGCACGCCAAAATCAGGCGGCGGGAACGACGCTGGGAGCTGGCTTGGCCACAATCTTGCCAACCCGGTCCGACATCTTGGCGCCCTTGGATACCCAGTAATCAATGCGCTCACGCTTGAGCTCGATGCTGGCAGGATTGGTGCGGGGATTGTATGTTCCCACCACCTCAACCGGCCGGCCATTGCGCGCCCGTTCCTTTTCAATCACGACCACGCGATAATGCGGTTGTTTACGCGCACCGGTGCGCGACAGACGAATCATTAACACAGAACTTTGCTTCCTTTCCTAGTCCAACTGGCAGGGATAAGACAAACTGTTATTTTCACAGAAGTTCACAGGATTAGCAAGCGGAGACCGGGCGCTGGCCTTGTCTTAAATAAAAGTGTTTAAGACAGTACCCGGGTGCTCATCCCTCGCCAAAATCCCGGTACCGGCTCAGGACATCGTGCTCAGAAACAACTCCTTCCAGTTTGCGGAAGTCAGCTCGGTTTACAACCGGGACGAGCGGCCAACGATCCACGTAACGCAACGCCATCTCGAGAGGATGGTCGGGATGCAGGTACGGGATCTGACGCCCTGCCAGAACGGAAGCCAGGGTTTGAGCGCCTTTGCCTTCCTTGATCATGATCTCCAGTTCTTGCTTGGTGACGATGCTCCATCCGGTCGGATTCTGGCGAACCAGCAGCACATCGGGTGATTTCTCATCCAAACCCTGTACTGCATGCTCCAGCGTTTCCTCGGCGTCCAACACCGGGTCACTTGCGGGGCGCATCGCATCCTCCACTCGCAGGATGCCCTCTTCGCGTTGCTCTTCTGTCGAGGGCAAATCCAGGCCATCCTGACGTGTAAGAACGTCAAAGATCGGAATCGGCTGCAGTCCGCGTGAAATCAAATATGAAAAAGTGTTCGCCACCATCACTGGCAAAATGATGGAGTAGTTTCCGCTGACCTCGAGCACCATGAATACGGAAGTCATCGGCGCCCGCAGGAACCCGGCAAAGAGAACTCCCATGCCCACGAGAGCGTACGTGCCCGGTGACCCGCTCAAATGCGGCAGCAAAGCATGCTCCGCCCCGCAGACCGCAGCCCCCAGCATGGCGCCGATAAACAAAGTCGGAGCAAACATGCCGCCGGGAGTTCCGGTGACGAACGATAGTAGGGTCGCCACGATCTTGAGTCCCGCGAGGATGGCCAGCATTTGCCAGGTGAACTGGCCGTGCATCGCCTCGTCGATGTACACGTAGCCGGCTCCCATCACCTGCGGCGCGCCCAGCAACGCTATGATTCCGATGAGCAAACCCGCAACTGCCGGTTGAAAATACTGTGTCCAGCGAGGCAGAGCCTTACACGGTGGGCGTAAAGTCGCAATCCCGCTCGAGAATGCCACCGAAGCGAACCCGCCCACAACTCCCAGGATGGAATATGCGATGAGTTCCGAAGGCCGTTCCAGTTGCACTGGAGGAATCCGAAACATGGACTCCGAGCCGAGAAACCACCGCATTACGACCACGCTGGACACGGCGGAAAGCACCACCGAACCGAGAATGCCGGCGGTCCAGCGCCCAATGACTTCTTCGATCACGAAAAGTACCGCCGATATCGGCGCATTGAACGCCGCCGCCAATCCAGCCGCGGCACCAACCGGAGCGATCAAGCGCATACGATCTCGGGATAACTTCATTCGCCTTCCGAGCGCGGAGGCCAGGCTGGCACCGATTTGCAGAGAGGGATCCTCCGGACCTAGAGAGTGTCCTGACCCTATGGCCAGAGCAGCAGTGATGAACTTGCCGATAGCCGTACGAAGTGGAATGTAGCCGTTGTAGATATAGAGCGCCGCCTTAGTTTGGTTTACTCCGCTCCCCCGCGCCAGCGGAAACACATGAATGACAAGCACTGCGATAATCAGGCCCGCGAGGCTGGGAGCCAGCAACATCCGGGTGGTTGAGAGCGTGAATCCCGATCCCAATAAATAGATGCGGCACCAGTCGATGGCGAAACGAAAGCACACGACCGCAAGTCCGGAGAAGATTCCGATGAACACCGACAGGACAAGGAATAAACGCTCTTCCCGAAAAACTGATCGCAGCAGGGCTCCACGAGACCACCGGGGCAACGATGTCACCGGCTCGGCTTGTGCGGTTTCTACCAGTATTTCAGTCTGCGAGTTCGGCGCGCCGTCCACTCTAATTCCCTTCGTGCAATTTCGAAATCAGGAGTAATACCATGTCGATCCCAGTCGGAGGTCCGCACGCCGCGCTAGCTTGCCGCTCGATATCGAACACCAGATTCATGGCCGCCTCTACGAAGTCAGGATTCCGCCGCAGGCCTTGCACCGTAATCTCCGGCTTCATCTTCGCCCAACTTTCGGTAGGGCTTTCCTGCCCTCCGGACGAGACGGGTCCTCTTAAATTAGCCCCAGCAGGGCATGACTTGAGCCGCTCCCCTGCTGCGGCAAAGGCTTCGATAACGATCCGGTGGCGCTCGGCGACCGAGATCCGGCGTCGGAAGGGATCCATCTTCAGCACCAGCTCCGTAGTCTTGAGCAGATCGGCGCTCGGCGTGTCGTGTGGATTGGCGGCAACAGCCGCTTCAAGGTAGCGCTGAGCAAGATCGTAGCGGCCGAGCAGGAAGGCAGCGCGCCCCGCTCCCGCCAATGCCGCCGGGTTGTGGCGATCCAATTTCAGGCTGAGCCGGTACTCGGCGAGCGCGTGCTCGTAGTCCTGGGCCTGACCGAAAAGATCCCCGACGCGTACATGCTGGGAAGGATCGTCGGCCAAGTTTTCTGCCAGCGCTATGAGCTCCGCTTGCGCCCGCGTCTTGGCGTTAATACTCAACAAGTATTCGATGAGTTCCAGGCGGGCGTTCTGGCGTTGCACTTCATGGTCGCCCGGCCAGATGGCGTAAATTGCATTGTGGTAATGGCGAAGCGCCTCTTCGGTTTCTGCCCTCTGCACCGCGATGCGTGCGAGCTCGAGGTTCACCAGCCCATTTTCGGGCTCTTGCTCCCACAGATTGATCAAGTAAGCATAGGCTTCGTTGGTTCGCTTTAGACCGACTAACGCCTCGGCCAACTCGAGCTGGTAAGTGTAGTTGTCGCGCGAATAGAGCAGCGCAGTTCGGAATTCGTTAACCGCGAGCTCGTAGCGATGCGCTCTGAGGTCTGCCTCACCCCGGGTAAACCATCGATTTCCCAGAGCCGCCTGCTGCGCATGATACATGCGGGACAATCCGCTCACGCCCAGGAACGCGAGTACCGCCAGCGCGGAGAGCGCCGCCAGGATCAATGGCTCCCGCTTGAGATAGTACCGAAGCCCCGTCTCTTTTTCGCTGGCGGCCATCGTGACTTGCGGCGATGTCGGCATGGCAATCGCTTTCTTGATAATACTGATTAAACCGGTAAGTCTTAGATGCAACGAGGCGAGGAGGCGCTCGGACCAAAGAAAAAAGAAGAACGTACGACGGCAAGTTGAACCCGGAAAACTGATTAGCCACTATGCCGGATGTGCATCACGTCACCATCCTGCACAATGTACTCTTTTCCTTCCAGACGCAGCGTGCCGCGCGCACGGGCGTTCGCTTCTGATCCAGCTTCGACCAGTTCATCCCAGCGGATGGTTTCAGCACGGATGAAATGCTTTTGCAAATCGGAATGGATCGCCCCCGCGGCGTCTTGCGCGCGAGTATTCACCGGAATGGTCCAGGCGCGGCACTCGTCTTCTCCAGCGGTAAAGAATGACATGAGCCCGAGCAGAACATAGGTGGTGCGGATGAGCCGGGTCAATCCGCTTTCCGTGAGGCCATAGCTGGATAGAAATTCGGCGGCATCGGCGTCGCTCATTTCCGCGAGTTCGGCTTCGACCTTTCCGCAGATGGCCGCTGCGCCGGCATTCGGGCGGGAGGCGACTTCGGTTAACTTGTACTTGGTGACCGCAGCTTCGAGTTCCTTCCCCAGTTCCGTGCTCTCGTTGACGTTCAAAACGTAGAGAATTGGTTTCTCGCTAAGGAACATGAAGCCGCGCAAACGCTTCTTGTCTTCAGGCGTCATCTCCATTTCCCGCAGCGGGCGCTCCGATCCCAGATGAGCATTGGCGCGCTTGAGCAAGTTGAATTCTTTTTCGAGATCCGGCGTACGCATTTTCTTCAGATCCTTCTCCAGGCGCTCCAACCGTTTCTCGATCTGCCCCAGATCGCTCACCATGAGATCGAACTCGACATTTTTGATATCGCGCAGAGGATCGATGCCGCCGATGTGTGGAATTGCGGGATCATCAAACGCCCGCAGGACGTGGGCGAGCGCATCCACACCACGCAAGTGAGCGAGATACGCAGTCTCTTTAAGGGCATCCTGGCCGATGGCACCGACGTCGACGTATTCCACTGAAGCGTGGGTCAACTTCTTTGGATCGTAGAGTGCGGCCAGGCGGTCGAGGCGGTCGTCGGGAACTTTAGCCACCCCGATGTGCGCCTCGCGCGGGTTAGCGTAAGCCTGCTCCGATAGGCGCACCTTAGTGAGAATGCCGAAAAGAGATGTCTTGCCTACCTGAGGCAGGCCAATAATGCCAGTTTTCATAAGAAAGGCTTCTAGCTGCTAGCTTCTGGCTAGCCCCTGTGAGGATAAATGATGCGTAGCCGTTACGAAAATTGATTGCCGCGAGTTTCGAAGCTAGGAGCCAGCAGCTAGAGGCTAGCAGCTGTTGAATACACAACCACCAGTCCCAGCAGAAAGACGCCCCCCTCAACCCGCGTGGACCAGCCATGCAAAGCGTCGAACTGCATGCGCGCTGGGTTACCGGGAGAGACTGAGTCGATCTCGCCGATCGAAGCTCGCAGCGTGTCCATGCGCGGAATGATTCCAAATTGTGAGATCAGCGTGAGGCCGAGCATCAGGCAGATCAAAATGTGGGGGGCTGCAAAGACATGCGGCGTGCCCTTGGTTAATTGGCTGTAAAGAATAGAACTGGTCAGGAAGATGACGGCTGAGATGATGCCCATCCAGTGCAACGTGGCCAGGGAGCGCCCCACGACCGTTCCTGCCAGATGCCTGCTAGGCAATACCGAAAAAGCTGTCGGTGCGACAACGAATGCGAAGAAGATCAGCCCGCCCAGCCAAACGATCAGGGACAAGAGCATGAGATAACGGAGAAAGGACATGATTCATTATCATGCTCAAGCACTCTAAAACGCCAGCAGCGGGCCGGAAAATGCATAGATCCTTCACTTCGATAGGATGACAAGCATTTGTTGGGAATGACAAATCAGCGACTCGAAAATGCCTTTTACATCGGCACGGGCGTGCTCTCAACGATCTCCTGAATGACCTGCTCGGTTTGTTCGGACTTCTTTAGAGTCGATGAGTAAAGGCCGTTCAACACAACCCGGTGGGCAAAGACGGGCACGACCAGTGGCTTGATATCTTCCGGCGTGCAGAAGCTTCGGCCATCAAGAAATGCCATGGCTTGAGCAGCGCGATAGAGCATTTGCGAGCCTCGGGGCGAGACCCCCAGGGAGAACTGCCCCGACTCCCGCGTTTTCCTGACGATGCTTAGGGCATAGCTGACCAGGGAATCGTCTACGCGGACTTGCGTAGAAGCCTGCTGCATTTCCAATACATCTACACCAGTGAGTACCGGCTGCATGACGTCCAACTGAGTGGTGCCCGCTTCGGAGCGCAGAATCTCGCGCTCGGCATCTCTGTCGGGATAGCCCATCCGCACGCGCATCAGAAAGCGGTCCAGCTGAGATTCCGGCAGCGGATAGGTCCCGTGGTGTTCGACCGGGTTTTGCGTCGCAATGACCAGGAACGGCTGCGGCAACGGATAAGAGTGCGCATCCACCGTGACCTGGCTTTCGTTCATGGCCTCGAGCAGTGCGGACTGCGTCTTCGGCGTGGTGCGATTGATTTCATCGGCCAGCAGCACGTTGGTAAAGACGGGGCCACGTTTGAATTCGAATTGTTGCTCAATAGCTGAGTAAATCGAAATCCCGATTACATCCGAGGGAAGCATGTCGCTGGTGAACTGCACCCGTTGAAAAGTGCAGTCGAGCGCTCGCGCCAGAGCCTGTCCCAACGTAGTTTTGCCGACGCCGGGGACGCCTTCGATTAAAAGGTGCCCGCGCGCAATCAAGGACACCACAGCTAGGCGGACGACGTCGTCCTTGCCTCGAATGACCTTGCGGAGGGCATTTTCCAGTTGCGCCGCGCGATGAGAAACGGCGGTGGCGGTTTCAGAAGACATTACTGGAATTCTACTATGCGGCTGCGGGACTCGACGGTTACCGAGGTTACAACGAAAGCTTTTAGCTTTTAGCTCTTAGCTGTTGGCTGTTGGCTCTTGGCTCTTGGCTTGGAATTTTTGCCCCTTGCTGATTTCGAGCCAAGAGCTAACAGCCAAGAGCTGACAGCTTCTATTGCACAAACTCCGCTGGCCGCCCAGTCAGGCGTTCGATGCGCTTCGCGATCGGAGGATGGGTCGAGAACAAGCTCCCGAAGTCCATTCCAAGAACCGGCTGAATGATGAACAGGTGTGCGGTGGAGGGCGTGGCCTGCATGGGCAGGCGGCGCGAGTAGGCATCCAGTTTCCCGAGCGCGCTAGCCAAAGCATAGGGATTGCCAGTGAAATGTGCGCCGGTCGCATCAGCCTGATATTCCCGGGAACGAGACACCGCGAGCTGTATGAGAGATGCCGCAATAGGCGCGAGGATCAGCATGAAAAGTGCGCCGAGTCCGCCGCCCCGACGCTCGTCACGATCCCCCATGCCGCCGAAAATCATGGCGAAGCGTCCCATGCTGGCGAGCATGGTAATGGCTCCTGCGACAGTAGCAGCGACGGAACTGATGAGGATGTCACGGTTGTTCACGTGCCCCAATTCGTGCGCCAGCACGCCTTCCAGTTCTTCATCGTTGAGCAGGTTCAGAATTCCCTGAGTGACGGCGACGGAAGCATGTTGCGGATTGCGTCCGGTAGCAAAAGCGTTGGGGGAATCGTCCGGAATCACGAAGATCTTCGGCATGGGTATGCCGATCTTCTGTGTGAGCCGTTCGACGGCGGCGTAGGCCCGCGGCAGCTCTTCCCTCGTGACCGGCTGGGCGCGGTACATCCTCAGCGCAATCTTGTCCGAGTAAAAATAGGAAACAAAATTCATGACCGCTGCGAAGGCCAGCGCCAGCAGCATCCCGTTCTGGCCGCCGAAGGCACGGCCGATGAACATCAGCAGCAAAGTCAGAAGAGTGAGCAGGAATGCGGTTTTGAATGTATTTCCCATAGAAACTCTCTGGTCCGTTAGATGGTAAGCGCAGCTATGGGATTCAAGCAGGGGGAAGCTCCAGGCAACTCACTATGGGTAATCCCGGAAATTCTCGCGGAAACCCACGGATTCGTGGTAGCTTCTTGACGCGGATCGTAGAAGCAGGAGGGTCGAATGCGGCATGCTGGGATCTTCTTGGCGCTTATTTGCGCGGTGACGCTGACGTCGGCACAAGACAAGGCGGAAGGCCCCACAAATGAAAAGGCGCGGAAGACGTATAAAGAAGCGTTTGAGTATCTACACAGGCGCATGACGGAGTCCGCGCTTGAGAGCTTCAAGAAGGCTGACAAACAGGACGATGGGCACTGCGCGCCATGTCAGCTGAAGATGATCAAGTATGGAGTTGAGCTCCATGACTGGAAGACCGCTGAAACCGCGGCGGGAGAGCTTGTGGCGGCAGCGCTGGGTGAGAAAAATGTAGCGCTTGCACACTACGAATTTGGCATCGTTTTGATGGACGAGGGGCTGGACAGGCACAAGGACGAGCTATTTACTCGCGCGCACGACGAGATGACCAAGGCACTGGCCGCCTACCCGAATTTCCCCGATGCAATGCTTGTCGATGGCAAGGCGCTCGCCCACCTCAAGCAGGACGACGCTGCAAAGGCCCAGTTCGAGCAGTTTGTGAAGATGAAGCCGGCGGAGGATCCGGATCGGCAACGTGCACTGCGCTACATCAGTCAGCCCGACTTGGCGCGCGCTCGGATGGCGCCGCCATTTGCAGTCACAACGACCGATGGCCAGCGTGTCTCGCTGGACGACTTAAAAGGCAAGGTCGTGCTCATCGACTTCTGGGCGACGTGGTGCGCGCCATGTCGCGAAGCTCTCCCGCACGTACGGGATATCGCGAAGAAATTCCAGGGGCAGCCGCTGGTTGTGCTGAGCGTGAGTGTTGATACCGATGAGCAGAAGTGGAAGGACTTCATCGCCAAAAACGAAATGACCTGGCCACAATACCGCGACCAGGGATTTACCGGGCCCATAGCGAGGATGTTTGGTGTGGAGGCGATTCCCCACACGTTCACTATTGACGCGGATGGCATGCTGCAGGATGAGCATGTCGGCGACGCAGCAATCGAAGGCAAGCTGAAGAAACTGGTGGGCCGCGCGAGAGAGCTACAAATGGCGGAGAAGCCGGGGAAATAAGGCTGTCGATTGCTGACAAAGCATTCAGCCCTGACGAGCGAGGCGCCCAGGTCTATTGATAGTTAGCTGACTTTGACCGTGCTTCGCTTCACGGCGCGCTCCAGCGTTTGATCCAGCGCGGCTTTTGCCTTCTCGTATTCCTGCTGAGATATTTTGCCTTGTTTGTGTTCGACTTCGAGCTGGAAGATCTCTTCCTTCAGGGCTTCGAGCAATAGCGCAGAACGATCGGCGGGCCTAGGCTTGGGAGTGCGGGGAAGGTCAGCTAGTTCGGCATCTGTTGGACCAAAATCGGGCACGGCTGTCTTGGAGCGGGTAGCGATGTAGATCGCTCCGGCGGCCAACACAATTCCAAAGCCTCCGAGAATGTACCAGCGATATTTTTCCAGGGGGTCAGGCGCATCGATCGGCGGACCGAGTCCACCGCCGGGACGGGAGTCGCGTCCAGGAGGTGGGCCGCTTGTTTGAGCGCCGCCGACCGGGCTGCCGCTTGCCTTGCTTTCCTCTGACTCGTCAGACATCGTGCCGGTTCCTGAGATCTTGAAGGCAAGGGGCTGACCTGCCGTGGTGTTCGAAGCGACTTGCACGACCGCGTCCGACTGCCGCGGGTCTTGCATCGCCTTGAAACTTGCGCCGGTCCCGGCGGAAAACTGCATGGTCTTGGGCAGCACTACGACAAAATGTTGAGCGCCATACAAGGTCTTCGGATCAAAGCTGGCTTCGCCGCTGTATGGCATGTGATAGCTGACCTGGAACTGAGTTTCGCCGGGACGTAGTGGGAATACGAAGGCGTATCTGTTCTTTTGTTTTTGCGGCACCGGGGCCGAGTTGATGGGTTGTCCACCGGCGGTCATCGCCATGCTCTGGTCAACCTGGGCACCCTCGGGCAGATAAAACTCAAAGCTCTGATCGTTCATCTGGGTGCGCGGCGGGTCCGAAGCATTGTTCACGGCGAAAAGGCGGATGCCTTGCAACTCGTTGTCTCGCGCCTGAAAACGCATGACGTCGGCGGTTACGCTGATGCCTTCCACTTTTTTCGAGACATCATAGACCTGCACCTCGACCGAAGTGGTTCCCGGAGGCGCCATGCGGTGATAAGTCACGCCCTGGTGAATGACGCGCACCAGGTGAGGGCTGCTGGCGTTGTCGAGTTTCAGGCTGAAGCTGCCCTTGTCGTCGGTCTGCGTGCGTCCGGACTCTTCCATCCCTTGGGCGAGACTGAGGAGCACAACTTCGTCGCCCGACGCCGGCTTTTTGGTGGTGCCGTTCGTGACAGTGCCCGTGAGAGTTTGGGCCGACGCGATGGAACTCACGAAGAGCGACAACAGTGCAATGAACTTCAGCGAGAGCCTCAAACCCTTGCTCCTTTTCGGGGGCGAAGAGACGCATTGGCTGCGGCTTCTTCCAGTCGGGCAATCTCAGCCAGAACCGCAGCCGCTTCCTCTTCGAGAGAGGTCTTCATCGTCTGATAATCAGAGTCTGGAAACTTACCCGCTTTGAATTCGAAATTCAGGTCGCGAAGGTTTTCGTAGATCGCTTCCTTGCGCTCTCGCAGGTAGATAACGCGCGTTTTCTCCGGCCCCATGTAGAGCTTGCCGGGTAAATAAAAGACATAAACCAGCGCGCCGATTGTGATCAGGATGCAAGTAAGCAGTTCGATGCTCATACTTCCGTATCCTTCCTGGCCTGATCGACGAAATGCTCAAGCTCCGCGCCGTGGACAGCAGCAACGGCGCCGACCGGCATCACCAGCGGACGCGATCTCCAGGCCCGCACAATCACCGTGACCATAACCAATCCGAGCACCAAAACAAGATACGGCATGATCCAAGCTACGCGATTGAAGCCGGCCTTGGTCGGCGCGGCCATCACAGTTGTGCCGTACTTCTGGACGAATCCCTGTAGAGTCATGTCGTCGTTGTCGCCGCGGTCCACGGCAGCGATCAGTTCGCCGCGCATGCGGTCGGAGTAAGCGCAACCGACGTGATTGCATTCCAGCAAAATTTGGTTGCATCCGCAGACACACATCATCCGGTGGCCGAGGTCGTTGACACGTGCCGACTGGTCGCCGGCACCGAGCAGAGTGAAAACGGCCAGCGTCAGCACAATCAGTTGAGCATTCCGCCGTAAAAAAACTCTTGTCATTCCGCGCGCGTTATCGGCAAGACGGGAATGACGAAACTCTGTCATCCTGAGCGGAAGCGGGGTTCGCGAAGCGATCGCCGCCGTAGTCGCAGGACCCCGGAGGCCCTGATGCGACCAAGAGCGTGTCAGGGAATTCTTCCAACGAAGTCCCGCGGACAGCCTGGCTGGAATGCCTTTCCGAATTCTCGTGACGCAATCCTCCATGGGGTCCTTCGACTCCGCAGACTCTCCGCTTCGCGGAGAATCCGCTGCGCTCAGGATGACTAATCTTTCGGATGGCAACTCTTCGCTGCTGGCGCACCGGGATTTCGACAAATTGGGTTCCGTCCGCATCAATCCCCCGCTCCTACCGGTTCGGCTCGCATCCTAGCCGGGGCGGGGACCCGCACCGGCGCCGCGTTGGGAATCAACGCCACGACCGTGCCCGTAATAATGATCCAAACCCCAATCCAAATCCACATGACCAGAGGGTTCAGATGGACCTTGATGATGGGGCGCCCCGTGTCCAGATTCTGGCCTTCGTAGACCACGTACAAATCTTCTTGCGGGGTCGAACGATTG
>Ga0210406_10001758_pt1 | contig 25830 bp, 13 predicted proteins | sample IncBWC30MmetaG_FD_155454 | JGI IMG/M metagenome (GOLD analysis project Ga0210406, IMG submission 155454) | Forest soil microbial communities from Barre Woods Harvard Forest LTER site, Petersham, Massachusetts, United States - Inc-BW-C-30-M | ecosystem: Environmental > Terrestrial > Soil >... | reverse complement strand
CCAACTCGTCGCCTCGATTCCCACAGGCGCCGACCCCGACGCCGTAGTATTCGCTCCGGCCAGCAATGCGATCCTAGCCTTCAACACACGCGGCCATAGTGCAACGCTGATCGACCCTGCAACCAACCAGGTCACCGCAACCATTCCGCTTCCCGGACGGCCGGCCGATGCGGTCGTCGATAACGCCGGCACCGTCTTCGTAACCATTCCCTCCCTGGCCGTGATCGTCCGTATCGATACCGCTTCCAAGACAATCGTTTCCTCATCTCCACTAGCACCTTGCACCGGCCCCCACGGTCTCGCGATCGATAACGCACAACGCCAGCTGATGACTGTATGCGAGAATCACAAGCTCATAGCCATCAGCGCGGATACGCGTCATGTGAGTTACCTCGGTGAGGTACCCGCAGGAACCGGCGATATCGATTTCATCCCGAAGCTGAACCTGCTCTTCGTCGCTGGCATCGACGGAACGCTTTTCATCCTGCACCGCGAATCCCCGAGTCGATATGTCACCCTGCAGCAGGTAAAAACGCAGCCGGGCGCGAGAACGATGATTGCAAGTCCTCAGGACCCGAAGGCCTACCTCGTCACCTCGAAGTACGGTAAGAACACCACCGCAACATCAGAAGAGCTTCAGTTTCGCCCCACTCCGGTCCCGGGCACATTCTCCGTCATTGTCGTAGGACGTTGACGGAAGCAACGAGCCATTTTGTGAAATATGAGAACTGGCTGCCTGGACGCTAGGTTTGAGCGACAATTCCATGTCGAATCGCGTAGTGCACCAGCTTCGCGATCGAGTTGACGCCCAATTTTCTGCTGATATTGATCCGGTGCGACTCCACCGTTCGTATGCTGATTTGCAACCGCGTCGCCGCCTCTTTGCTCGACATGCCGTCAGCCAGCAGCCGCACGACTTCGCACTCGCGTTCGGTCAGTTGGGCTACCTTGCTTTTCATCTTGTCTTTCGTCGTGGGACCCGCCAGGTATCCGCCCAGCACCAGTTCCGACAGCCGCGTCGTAAAGAAATGCCGCTTCCTCGCCACTGCCTCCACCGCTTCCAGCAGGTCGCAGTCGGCATCGCTTTTCAGCACTAGCCCTCGGGCTCCCGACTGCAGCACCTCGCGCATCACCTGTTCGGAATCGTGCATTGTCAGTACCACAACGCCTGTCTCCGGAACTTTCTCTGCAATCTGGGCCGCGGCGCCCGGTCCATTCAGGTCCGGCATGGAAAAGTCCAGAATCGCGATATCCGGCTTCAGGCTGACTGCCTTTTGCACCGCCTCGGCACCGTTGCACGCCTCGCCCACCACCTGCCATCCGCTCCGCGCCGCGAGCAGATCGCGCACCCCACGACGAATCAGATCATGATCATCCGCTATTAAAATTCTCAGCTCATCCATGGAAGTTCACCTCCATCGGTATAGTCGCCTTCACGGTTGTTCCATCTTCGTTGCAGTCGATCTGAAAACATCCCCCAAGTTGTTCCACCCGCTCACGCATCCCACTAATGCCAATACCATTCCTTCGGTCTCGCGCCTGCATCAACGCCTCGCGCGCATGGCCCTTGCCTCGGTCGCTCACCACCAACTCGACCCAGCCCCCTTTGCGATGCAACGAAATTTTTGCTACCGGACTTCCGGAGTGGCGCAGCACATTCGCCAGCCCCTCCTGCACAATGCGGAAGAGCGCAATCTCCACCTCATCGCGACAACGGCCCAGATCGGGGCTCATGTCCAGCGTCACCCGAATCCCGCTACGCTGTTCAAATCCCTCCGCCAGCCAAGGTACTGCCTGCGTTAACCCAGCTGCGCCCAGCAATGGAGGATGCAGCAGGTACGCTACACTCCGTATTCGGGCAGAACACTCGTACGCAATCTCTTTGGTCTGTCGCACGAGAGTCTTCAGTCCCTCATCCCGATCTCCCACAAGATTCATCAGCCGTGTTAGGTTCCAGTTCAGCACCGCCAACTCCTGCGAGGTCGAGTCGTGCAGATCCCGCGCCAGCCGCCGACGCTCCTCCTGCTGCAGATTCTCGAGCTGGCCTGAAATCTCACGGAACGCCATCTGTGCCTTATTTCGCTCCGTCACATCCTGATACAACGCATACACCCCGGCCAGTCTGTCGTCGACCATCAGCGGGATGCCGTAGACCTCCACGTCGACCATCATGCCGTCGCGTCTGCGCCGCTGGGTAACCATATGGACTTTGTTGCCACGCATGACTCGGCCGCTTAAGCACGCCGCCTCGTCCCCCATCTCCGGCCCGGCGATCAGGTCGTCCAGATCCGCGGACGAAAGTTCCTTCGGCGTGTACTGAAACAGTTTTTCAAAGGCTGGGTTGCACATCGTATAGCGATACTGCCCGTCCAGCACGACGATGGCGATTGGGCTGTTTTCTATGAGAGCGCGAAGATACGCTGCAGAAGTGCCTGCGTCCGTCCGCGTGGAAGGGAACATAGTATGAGTTTCGAAAAACTCATGCTCTCTCATGATGGCCTCGATCGTGCTATTGCGGGTTACTGCAAAGTCGAGTGGGGCTGCTCGTGAAATCTAATATGTCTCAGGTACTTAGAGCATAACGGATTTTCACGATCCGCGTACACAATTGTCATTTCCAAGAAACAGAGAGCCCCATGCCTCACCCGCCGTGGCGCTCCCTGCAGCAATAAAGGTCAACAAATCTGTCGGTTACGAAAAAGCGTGCTCTCCAACGGACCGCTCACCCAGCGATCCAAAGAAAACTTTACTTCGTCGAATCTGTGGAAAAGATATTCTTCGGGCACATCGCATGGACACCTACATTGCCATCCACCAGCTGAGTAATGTCCAGGTCTACGGCCACGCTCGACAACATATACGCATCGTCCCGCGTCATGTGTTTCTCCTCAACCAGAAAATCGATCATGTCGAGGAGCGCATGCTCCGTTGCTTCTTTCAGATCAGGACTGAATCCCATCGTGATGTAGTGAGTTGGTGTCTCCGCGCGGGGCCATGACATGGGCTTCTTCTTGTGCACGACGAACTTGAACGTTCCGGTTAAGAACGTCTCCATCGCGGTGATGTCGACCTCTCCATTGCCCTGCCCGGCGTGTCCGTCACCAGCCACAAACAGCGCACCCTTCGTAGCCACCGGAATATATAACGTCGTGCCCGCCACCAACTCCTTGTTGTCCATATTGCCCGCATGCGCAAACGGCGGAGCGCTGTCCACGCGTCCGCTCCCCGGAGCCACACCCATGCTTCCGAAAAACGGGTGCAGCGGAAGATCGATCCCCGGCGCGAAGTGTCCGATCATCTTCACGCGATCCAGCGGAATGAGACGTTGCCTGCTGTACGGAAACTCCATCGGCAAGAATCCGCGATGCAATCCAAAACCATTGCATGCAAAATTCGCATCGATATCCACCTTCAGAATCTGCACTTCGAGGACGTCGCCCGGCTCTGCCTCTTCCACCGCCACCGGCCCGGTCAGGATGTGGCCGCCCGGCCCCTTGTCCTTTTCTGGATAGTCTTTGTAGATCGCCTCATTATAGGCAGGAATATCCTCAGGTTTGACTCCACGCGCAACCAAGCGATCCGTGGGGCCGCAAGTGGACAGCGTCTGAATCTTCACCGTATCGCCGCTGTGAATCGTAATCGCGGGTTTGGCATTGGCAGCATAATGACCCCATTCAACTGTGGTCGGTGTAGCCAGCACCGTGTAATCCGTTGCCTTCATTAACGTTGAGCCAGATAGCAGGAGACCGAAAACCAGAAACCGACAACGCATGAACCCCCCAGTAAAGATGCAAAATCGATTGGCGCGATACATTTCAGACCACGATCGTCCGTCGGAAGACCTCAAACTAGATTTTTGCTAGAAAACATATTTCAGCGCGAACTGAATCAGCCGCGGAGCAACCGATGACGCATTGATCACACCGTAGCTTGCCGTGCCTGCACCTACCCCCGGATTCGCGTACTGAGGGTGGTTCCAGACGTTAAAGAATTCCGTGCGGAAGGTCAGCGTTGCATCCTCGCGAATTCCCCCGACTCGTGTCATCTTCGATACCGTCATGTCCCAGTTGTCGTTGCCCGGTCCACGAGCCGAGCCAATGGAACTATTGCCGTAGTCGATAGCTTGAGGGCCTCCAGCCGTGGCAGCGGCACTAAATGGAACAGCCGGGGCAGTCACAAACACACTCGCGCTGGGATTCAAATAAGTATTGTTCTTCACGCGCGCCAGCATCGTCCGCCCGTTTCTGTTGAGGATGTTCGCATTGCCCATACCGGGTGCGAACTGCGCACGGCTTGCCGTTCCATAAGCAGTACCGTCTTTCGCATCGGTGAAGGTTAGCGGCTTACCCGACTGGAAGGTCGTCACACCGGAGAACTGCCATCCGCTGGTTGCAACCCGCTCCAATGCATTGCCGTTTTTCCATCCGGGAAGTTGCCATGTGTAAGCGATGACCACGCGGTTCGTGCGATCGTAACCAGCCGGGCCGTAACGGGCATAGCGATTGTTCGGGTCGTTGCTGTTGCCGCTTCCTCCGGCAAAGACGCCGTTTGTGCCGTCGCCTCCAGTCACCGTCGTCAACGCGCGGCCCCACGTGTACGCGGCCTGGAGAAACACCCCGTGGCTCATCTGACGTTTCAGTGTTGCCTGCATGCTGTTGAAGTTTGAGAAGCCGTACGTCTCGATACGTGTCACGCCGCCCGGTGTGAAACCCTGATAGGGCACGCGCGCCTGAAGGTTAGCAGATGCTACCGTGTTCGACGTGACCCCATTGATCGGGTTCGAAGGGCTGGCCAGGAACGCTCGGTTCAGCGCACGCGACTCGGCAAGACGTGTTCCCCGCGTCCCTACATAACCCATCTCAAGCACTAAGTTGGCCGGCAGTTGCTGCTCTGCATTCAGGTTGTACTGCTCGACCAATGGCGAGTCGATATTCTCCGCCACGCCGGTCACCGTCAGGGTATAAGCGGTTGAACGTGGTCGCCACACCCCGGGGGTAAGGACGGTAGTGTACGGTGTTTGGAACGTCGCCGCTGCGTTCGCTGTTCCAGTCAAACTTGCAGAACTCACGAATGGCTGACCGCCCAACGTCTGCAAAACTGAATTGGCGTTCGGCAACGTGTAGAAGAGGCCGAATCCGCCACGCAGCACAGTCGAGGTGCCGCTGCCAAATGGTTGCCACGCAAAACCAATACGTGGACCGAAGTTGTGCAGCGGGAGATCGTTATTCGAAAGGCTGGTGCTCCCCAGTCGAGTTACGCCGGCCGGAAGCGTCAACCGATAATTGTTCGGAACGACAAATCCAGTGAACGTGCCGCCAGCTGGAACCGGTTGAAACGGCGTCACCAGCGACGGATAGAAGCTGCTCAGCTGGCCGTGGTTCGCGCTCACCCCGCTGTTCAACTCCCAACGCAGACCGGCGTTCACCGTCAGGTTTGGGCGCAGTTTGAGGTCGTCCTGAAGGAACATCGCCATGACGGTCCCGCGATAGCCTTTGTAGTAGGAGCCCTGCTGGCTTCCACTCGAATTCAAGTTGCTGAAGCCGGATCCATTCTGCGCTGCACTCTCTCCCAGAAGGAAATCCTGGAACGTCTGAAACGTTACGCTTCCCCGTTTGTTGTTTGGATCGTCAAAGTTGAACTGGTCCTTCTCCCCCAGGAAGCCGGCGCGGATGCTCTGCTTGCCGTGCGTCCAGCTGATCTGGTCGCTGATCTCAAACGTGTTCACCGCAGAGAACGAGACGTCGTTATTAACTCCACCCAATTGGAAGTAACCCGTCGTCGAGGTGATTGGCATCAGTGGATAGGTTGGGTCACTCGGCGCTGTCATGCCGATCTGATCGTAGGTCAGGTTCGCTTGCGTTTGGAGACGACCGTAGCTGCGGATGTAACCGATCAGCGCTTCGTTGAGCAGATGTCCATTCAGTGCGGAGGTCAGCTTCAGTACTGCCACCTGGCTGTTGAAGGTCGGTGTCAAGCCATTGCCCGGAGTGCACGAGCACGTGCTGAACGGCAGGTTCTGTGGATCGTTCGAGTAGAAGTAACGCTCCGACAAAGTGTGCTTCGCCGTGATAACCCAATCCGTGTTCACCATAAACTGGTCTTCGCTGAAGTGAGCCGGAATGCTGTACGACGAAAGCCCAACGGGGTTGCCGTTCGTGTCAGTGGAGAAGCGCTGCGGCGTCGGAATCAGGTAGGTGCCGTTCGCGATCTTCTTATTCAACAGATTAAGAGCGACGGGGTTGATGTTCGACCCGTTACAGGCTACATTCACTCCGCCGTTGAAGGGAGCCCAGTTCTTTCCGGTGCTGGAGCCGGGACAGGCAACTTTGGCGATCCCGGCTGCGCTGCGGTCATCCGTTACAGGGAAAAGTGTGAGACTGGCAAACGAACTGGAGCTAAGACCATTAACCTGGCGCGTTCCCTGGTACGTTCCGAAGATGAAAAGTTTATCCTTGATAATCGGGCCGCCCAGCGTTCCGCCGAACTGGTTCTGCTTCATCACCGCGCGCTTCTGTCCGCCTATCTTGAGAAAAGTGTCGTTCGCATTCAGAACATCGTTACGGAAGAACTCCCACACCGAACCGTGAATGGAGTTGCCGCCCGTCTTGGTCACAACATCGACGTTCGCTCCAGCATCGCGTCCGAACCCGGCGTCGTAATTTGTCGTCTGGATCTTGAACTCCTGAAGCGAATCGGGATTCGGAATTGCAATTCCAGCCTGTTGCACAAAATCGCCCGCGCGGCCCGAGCCATAGTTGTTGATGTCCGCGCCGTCCATGTGGAAGTTGTTGCTGATGCTGCTGGCGCCGTTCACATACACATCCTGCGTGCCTTTGCCCAGCGAGGCGGCATTGTTGATGTCACCAGCCACACCTGCCGACATGGTCAGCACCTGCGTGTAGTTGCGATTCGTTAACGGCACCTCCCGAATCGTAGTACCGTCCACCACCGTGCCCAGTGTCGCATTCTCGACCTGCAGCGCCGCCGCCTGCGAAGTGACCTCCACTGTCTCGGTATTGCTGCCCAGCGATAACTTCGCATCCACGCGAGTTGTCTCCGTCACCACGACAGTCACAGGCGCCGGTTGCTCCGTCTTAAACCCTGGGGCAGTGATGCTGATCGTGTAGATCTCGGGCGGGAGCAGGCCCACCGCGTACTGTCCGGACGAATCGCTCTTCATCGTGCGAACCTGGTCGGTGGTCTTAGAGGTCACAGTTACAGTCGCTCCAGTAATCACAGCACCCTGCGAATCGGTCACAGTCCCGCGAATTGCGCCGGTGGTTGACGTTTGGCCGAACGTCAATTGCGCGGTGATTGCAAGAACGATGAGTGTAAATACAACTCTGCGCTTGCAGGAAGGGAGAAAATTCCATCTCATGTCGGGACCTCTTTTTTGTTAGGTCCTTTCACTATGCAGGAGATTTCCTGTTTATGGAATTCGCAGAAATACTGCCTCTGCACAGTCTCTACTCAGTAGTTTTACCTAGGGAGATGGGTTGCGGACCCCCTCGGTCCGCAACCAGAACGATGAATCTACCTGGCCGATACGGGCTTCAACATCGCCAATGTGCTCTTCGGCACCTTGGTTACTACGTTAAATTCCGGATCGACCAGTTCAGTTACTTCGATCTTCATTACAGCTCCGAGCAGCAGCGCAACCTCACTGTCAGAAAGACCATAGTCATGCTTAATCCACGTAGCAAGTTGCGCCGTAGATGTTTTCAGCGCCTCCTGCAGCGACCCCGCGACGCCAAACGAGATAATGTAGTCGTTGTCTTCCTCGCGCACTCCCTGTGACTGGTAGCCCTTGATCACATCCACCGAGAACGTCACATCCATCGACGTTTCAAGCCCCGTCTGCGTCACCTCGCCATCCGCCATCGCAGCATGTCCATCCCCAAAGCCGAAAAGCGCGCCCGGATGAAAGACTGGAAACAGCATCGTGGTCCCGGAAACCGTGCCGTTGTAGTCGAGGTTGCCACCATACACGCCCAGGTGCGGCCCCGTGAAAGCTTCAAACCCGGGAGGAGCCACCGAGATGCAGCCCAGCATCGGCTTCATCTGCAGTTTGAAGTCCTTCAATGCGGGCGTCGGAGCGGTTAGCGTCGCAATGCCCGTCGCGTTATCCAGCTGATATTCGCCATTGAAGCGCGGGTCGTACTTCGCTGCAAGATTGTAGGCTGGCGTCACTCCAAACTGCTGAATCCGGCTCCCCTGCCGCGCAGTCTTGCGGTTCGGTTCGATCTTGATCAGGTGAACAACCAGCGTATCACCGGGGAGCGCCCCCTCAACATAAATCGGTCCAATGTTCGCGTTCCCGCCAAGCGCCAGGCGTTTTCCGTTCTTGTCGACACCCGCCGAGTCGACCGACCACGTATGCACAATGTCGCCCGGAAAAATATGTATGTCCGGTTTATTCCCCGCGTAGTAGTAGGCCTGAAAGGTCTTCGGCTCATAGTTGATCTCCCGCGGCCTGGCCGGAGGCGTAACCTCGCGCGTCAACTTCCAGGTGACTTCCTGCGGCATCGGCGCGCGGCCGCCGGCACTCATCGCGCCCCCCGGTCTCCGTCCCAGACCCGCCAGCGTTCCGGAGCCCGTGCCTTCTGCGCCCTCCACCTTCCCCGTCAACTCCCCTGCAGCCGTTCCCTCCGCATCAGTCACCGTCAGCGTCACCTGCGAGCCTTTAACTGAGCCCTTCAGCGTGTTGTTTCCCCACGTGCCGTTCACCGTATCGCCAGCGGTCTCCAGGGTCACGCGCGCGTACACGGGCTCGAGCAGCATCGGGCCTGAAACTTCCGCCACCCACTTACCCGCAATCTCCGCCGCCGACGCTCCACAGGGCAACATCGCCACCCCAACTATCGCGAACAATACCATCCAACGCATACGCATCGTCATCGCTCCCCTTATCGTTTTTAGAATCGTTGCACCTGCAACAACCGTAAGCCGCCAAGACACCTCAGCCCCATCTCCAGCCGCACAGCCGTGTCATGGCATCAAAAAAAATCCGAGTGTGCCGAAATTTATACCACGCCTCCATGCACAGACACTAAGCGCGGCCTTCCGGCAATTCAAAGACCAAGGCATAACTCCATCCCTGTCTCGCCACGATATCTCTAACTCTGACAATGGATTGCTCAAAACAGGTTTTTGTAATTGGCAATTCCAAAGGAGTCCACACAGACGACGAGATCACAGCTATTGACAGCGCCGGGGAGTAGGCCCACACTGGCATAGTCTAACTATGTCAGTTGTGCCGAAACCTCGAGGTGCCGCGTGAGCCGTGACGAAATCCCCCCCGGGACACTCTATCTTTTGATCCTGAAAACCATTGCCCGCAACGGAAAGATGCACGGGTACGAGATCGCGGACTCGATCCTGCACACCTCCAACGATGTCCTGCAGGTCGAAGAGGGGTCGCTCTATCCCGCACTGCAACGCATGTTGATCAAGGGCTGGGTAATCGCCGAGTGGGGGACCACTGCCGGAAATCGCCGGGCACGCTACTACCAGCTAACGGCCGCGGGACGCAAGCAGCTCGCAACCGAGATCTCGCAGTTCGAGCGCGTCATCGGAGCTATCACCCGCGTCATTCGGACGGCCTAAGGAGGCAAACCCATGAACTTCTTTGGCGAACTCGTAAGAAGACTTTCAATGCTGTTTCACCGCGGCCAGTTCGACGCCGATCTCGAGGAAGAGATGCGGTTGCATCTCGAACTCAGAGAGCAGCAACAATTACAGGCTGGCCTGACGCAAACCAATGCGCACTCTGCGGCTCGCCGGAGGTTTGGAAATCCGACGGTTCTCAAAGAGCAGAGTCATAATACGTGGGGATGGCAGTGGGTCGAAGATCTGCTGCTGGATGCCAACTACGGCATGCGAGCGATGCTGCGCAGCCCTGGTATCACGATTGTGGCCTTGCTCTCGCTTGCGCTGGGCATCGGTGCGAACACTGCTATCTTCAGCCTGATGGATGCGGTGATGCTCCGATCGCTTCCGGTGAATGAACCGGAACAGCTGATTTTATTCGGCAACGGCACCGACTCCGGAATCAGCGATGGTTTTCCGAACGAAGATCTCTTCTCCTACCCGTTTTACCGCGAGATGCAGCGGAAGAACCAGGTCTTCTCGGATCTGGCTGCCGTCTTCAGCATGAACCATCGGATTCACGGTTTCGTTGAAGGGCGAAGTGAAGCCGAGCCGATGAATATCCAGCTTGTGTCCGGGACCTACTTCCCCGTGCTGGGCGTTCATGCCATGGTCGGGCGCACCCTTACCGATGAAGATGACCGCATGAAGGATGGGAACCCTGTAGCTGTGGTGAGCTATTCATGGTGGAACAGGAGCATGGTGCACGATGCTTCTGTATTGAACAAAAAGCTGAAGATTGGATCGACGCTTTTTACGATCGTCGGCGTCGCCCCGGCGGATTTTTTTGGCACGAAGGTAGGCGACTCGCCGGATATCTGGATTCCGTTGTCGATGCAGAAGGAAGTTCCGCCAAACTATGACGGCTACACAGACAACTTCTCGGAATCGCTTTACCTGATGGGACGGCTGAAGCCAGGCACTACCTTGACTCAAGCGGCGACGAATGTGAATCTGCTCTTTCGACAGATTCTCCTCGGCTTTCCAGAAGCTCCACTCAGCCAGGAAAATCTCGAAAAACTAAAGAAGACTCGTGTCGTCTTAAGCCCGATGGCGACGGGCTTCTCATCGCTTCGCAAAAAATTCTCTGAACCGCTAAAAATTCTGATGATTGTCGTCGGGCTGGTGCTTCTGATTGCATGCGCTAATATTGCCAATCTTTTACTATCCCGGTCGACGTCCAGAGCAAGAGAGTTTGCTTTGCGGCAGGCGCTGGGCGCCAGACGATCCCGCCTGATCCGGCAGTTGTTAACGGAGAGCTTTGCGCTTGCATTCACGGGAGGAGCGCTTGGTGTCGGCTTTGCGGCTGGCGCCAGCCGCTTGTTGTTGCATATGGTTTCAGGCGGACAAGCGACGGTGCCGCTCGATGTTTCCCTCGATATTCGGCTGCTCTTGTTCACCCTGGCGATCACCTGTTTAACCGCCGTCTTATTCGGGATAATTCCTGCTTTCCGTGCGACGAAGTTCGAACTCACGGAATCGCTCAAAGATGGCCGAGGACAGACAAGTACTGGAACGAAGAACCGACTCGCGAAGGCGCTGGTTATCACCCAAATCGCGTTTTCTCTCGTCCTTTTGGTAGGCTCCGGATTATTTCTTCGCAGCCTGATCAATCTGACAAACGTAGACACAGGCTTCAACAGGGAAAACGTTCTGCGTCTCCAAACCGACGCCAGTTCGATTGGCTACACCTATGGCGAGTCTCGCCTTCTGAGCTTGTATCAACAGATCGAGGAGCGCGTGAGCGCGATTCCAGGTGTACGTACAGCGAGCAGTTCGTTGTTTACTTACAACGAGGGAAGCTGGAACACCAAGGTCTCCGTGCGTGGCTATGACGCGGACAAGAATCGTAACGTCAAGCACAACATCGTAGGCAACGGCTACTTTGCAACGATGGGAATTCCTCTGCTGGCGGGACGCACGTTTGGACCGCAGGATACAGCATCCTCGCAGAAGGTAACCGTGATCAGCGACACCATGGCGCGCACCATGTTTCCGAGCGGCTCTCCGATTGGGCATCGCTATGGTGTAGGTGGGCCTGAGCACGCCAACGATCTCGAAGTAATCGGCGTTGTGAAGGATGTAAAGTTTGGCAGCCTGCAGGAAGATCACCAGACGCTGGACTACTACCCCGTGACACAGCAGATACGGTATCTAAATGACTTCGAAGTACGGTATACCGGTAGCCTTGATGCGGTGCTGCCTGCCGTCCGGCGGGCGATTCATGACGTGGATCCCAATCTGCCGATCTCCAACGTGACCACTCTGGAGGAGCAGGTCGGCCGGTCGATCACGAATCAGCGACTGGTCGCGCAGCTCTCCACCTTTTTCGGACTGCTTGCGGTATTTCTCTCTTGCATCGGCATCTATGGGTTAATGTCCTACGTGGTAACGCGGCGGACAAATGAGATCGGCATTCGCATGGCGCTCGGAGCGGAACGTTTCCATGTGTGCTGGATGGTGATGCGCGAGATTCTTTTGCTGGTAGCCTTCGGCGTTATCATAGGCGTTCCAGCGGCTTTGGCCGGAAACAGGCTGATTTCGAATCTGCTCTTTGGTCTCCGGCCGGCCGATCCGATAAGCCTGCTTGCAGCCGTCGGGGTATTGCTCCTTGTTCCGGCTATGGCTGGATATCTTCCGGCGCGGCGGGCCTCCCTGGTAGACCCCATGGTGGCGTTGCGCTGTGAATAATATGCGTTCCGTTACGCGGGGAAAAAGGCGAAGCGCGAACGATGTGGGAGCATAGTATCCTACTGGTCGAGGCCTCACGATATTCGCTCACGTTTCGGACTCTTGCAAAGGACTTCAAGCCCCGATAATGCAAGTTGAACAACGTGTTTGCAAGCTCAACTCGCAGCCTCATTTCCTGAGAGTGGTCAGGATTGAAGGCACATAATATTTACACGACCTGGTCGCCTCCTCCCTTGCTTTCGTGAACCAGTGGACGCTTACACATCCAGCAAATCTTCGCCTCGGGCGGATTGAGCGTATTGCATTCGGGATAGCCGCACCGTACCGGCTCCAGGCCTTCTTTGCCGAACGGCCGGAAGATCGAGACCATAGTGGTACCTCTTAACTCGTCGTGTCGAGCACGACGGACCTTGACCGCGACGGCGTCACAGTCGCAAAGATGGACGTGCAGCGCGGACAGCTCCTGCGATGCTTGGCTATCAGCCAGTTGACGCGGAGTACTCGGCCTCGGCATGGCGAAGTCCACCCTCAGAGGCGTTGCGGATGATTGACACAAATTGCAGATCATATCTTTCACGCAGCAACTTAGCGATAATTCTCAGCTCCGGGCAAGTGGTTCGAAGCATCACCATCCTCCAAGACAGTCTCAGATAAAAAAACCTCCCGCCGCGGAGCCGCGCTGTTCACGCGGGGGAGGGCCCGCTGCTTTCTGTCCAGCTAAGTGTTGGATGCCGGAAGGTTGCGCGACGTGGTCTGGTCTGACTGAAGTCTGTCATAGCACGGCCGAGCATCGACTCTGTAGGCGGTAGTGGGAAGCGTGCGAAAAAGGAATTTACTCCATCCACCCTAGGTCAAGAGACGCGAGTCGAGCGCACACGCGAACTCGTCGGCAGAGCTCGTTTATGCTTCCGCTAACGAAATGGCATCCACCGTATCGAGCTGCAAATAACCTGAACATTTCCGACCGCATCTATTCAGGATAATGTTGTGGCCACAGTCGCCCCGAGTTCGTATGACCAGCTGTCAGCTCGTTTCGGAGCAACACAGTCATCGATGGAACTCATTTCTCCGAATGGGCACCGGAGGTCCAAGAGCTGCAGGTGGTGCTGCAAAGATGGTGGGTCACATCGTCGCTTCCCGATTCCGCGTCTCGATATCAAACCGGAAGGCCTCACGGTTGGAGCGAGATCGTGAATCGGAATGCTTCCCAGCGTCCCTCGCCCGGAAGTGAACATTTCACTACCCATCACAAAAACTATGAAACCAACATCTCGATCCAAACCGCTCATCAGAAAAGTTCCGCTCAACATCTCTGCAACGGACGATCAGGAGAAGACCTCTCACTCGCTATACACCGAATGGATCATCACGAACGGTCTGGGAGGATACGCCTCGGGAACCATCGGAGGGTTCAACACCAGGCGATTCCACGGATGGCTCATCGCTGCGCTCTCGGCGCCACACGGACGCGTCATGATGGCCAACAGCCTCCGCGAATGTCTTTACATTCGTGATCGACCATTCGTCTTCAGTTCTCAGGATTTCGTTCCTCATCAAGAAACTGACGAAGTAGCGGCGGCGAGTGACCCGGTTCTCTCAACGAGCGATCCAGTCGCCACCTATCTGCAAGAGTTCCGGCTCGAGACTGGTCTCCCTGTATGGGTATTTCGCCTGGGAGACGCGTTACTGGAAAAACGAGTTTGCATGGTGCACACCCAAAATACGACCTGCATCACCTACACGTTGCTCCAGGGCCAGGGCAGGCTTGATATCCAGCCTGCTCTGCACGTTCGTTCCCACGAAGGCTCTGTTGAAGGACCGCCGCACGCACTATATCGCTTCACGACGGTAGAACAGGGATTCGAGCTCTGCGTGAGCGAAACTCTCCCACCGTTAAGGTTTGTTTGGGAAGGCGAGCAGAGCAGTTTCCATATCGGCATGGAACAAATCACTAACCTCCGTTACCGCATCGAGCAAAGCCGCGGTTACGATTGGCAGGGGGAACTCTGGTCACCGGGAGTATTCGCTGCGGACCTCAGCACAGGCAAGCCCGCATCTCTCGTTCTTTCCACCGAGTCGTGGGAACACATTCAGGCCCTTGCTCCAACGCAAGTATTCAGCCTTGAGACGGAACGGAGGCGTCGTCTTCTGCAGATGGCGTCCGAGCCAGCGCGAGAGGGCGTTCCTGCCGAACTCGTGCTTGCCGCTGACCAGTTTCTCATTACCCCGATCGGCCGCGTCGTAGACCAGGTTCGCGCTCATGCTATTGGAGATGAGGTGCGCAGCGTGATTGCCGGCTACCATTGGTTCACCGATTGGGGCCGCGACACAATGATCTCCCTTGACGGCCTCACTCTCGCGACGGGCCGTCACCGGGAGGCCGAGTATATTCTGCGCAGCTTCGCAAACTATGTCCACAAAGGCCTCATCCCAAATCTGTTTCCCGAGGGTACGACGGCTGGCCTCTATCACACTGCCGACGCCACTCTTTGGTTCTTCCACGCCATTGATCGCTACTTCACCGTCACAGGCGACAGCGAGACGCTCGAGTTCCTCCTCCCCACACTGATCGACATTCTTCATTGGCATCTCCGAGGCACCGACTTCGGGATCGGTGTTGATCCCGCAGATGGCTTGCTTCGTCAGGGTGCCGTTGAGTATCAACTCACTTGGATGGATGCAAAGGTTGGAGATTGGGTCGTCACTCCCCGCCGAGGAAAGGCAGTAGAGATTAACGCGCTCTGGTACAACGCCCTAAGACTGACCACGGAATGGCTCGACATCATCGGCGATCCCAACGTCGATTCCAGCGGCGATCGATTGCGTTTTGCCGCACAGGCCGATCTCGCCTACGCAAGTTTTCAGAAACGCTTTTGGAACCCGGTTCTGGACTGCCTCTATGACGTTGTAGACTCACCCGAGGAAAGAGACGGGCAGCTCGTAGACCCGCGCAATGACCCCTCCGTCCGCCCAAACCAGGTGATTGCCCTCGCGTTGAAATACCCGATCCTCGCCGAAGAGAAATGGAAAGCAGTACTGGAAATTGTGAAAAAGGAACTATGGACGCCGGTCGGCCTGCGGTCGCTTTCTCCAAGAGACAAGAATTACAAAGAAAAATACGACGGCGATCTCTGGACGCGCGACGCTGCCTACCATCAAGGAACCGTGTGGGCGTGGCTTATCGGGCCATTCTTCGATGCGTGGCGAAGAGCCTATCCCGACGATACGGCATCCCTCACATCGTTCCTCAGCAGTTTCGACGAACACCTCAATGAAGGTGGCGCAGGCACCATCAGTGAAATCTTCGACGCGGAACCGCCCTTCTCTCCCCGTGGGTGCATCGCTCAAGCCTGGAGTGTGGCCGAAGTTCTCCGCTGTAAGTTACTTCTTCAACGGGACCATACACAGAAGTAGACAATTTGTAACCGTGCCAGATCGGCCATATCCGGCAGTTCAGGGCCAGCTTCTGGACTGTTGTCAATTCCCGTGATTGACATCGAAAGCGGTAAATTCAATGATCCTTCTTTGATTTGGGCCAGCAAAAAAAGGAAAAGACGGCGGAAATATTCTTCCGCCGTCCAGTTGTTGTCTTGAGATTGATTAGAAGACGAACTTCAAGGCGAGTTGGATGTTGCGAGGTTCGTTGACGGTGGTGCTGATCTGACCGAGAGGATTGCTGACGTTATTGCTGGGCGGAGCTAGACTGACCATATTGAATGCGTTCAGGAAGTCGCTGCGGAACTCAAAGTGAGTGCCTTCCGTGATAGCAAAATCCTTCGACAGAGCAAGGTCTATCTGTTGATAACCGGGAGCGCGTTCAGAGCCGACAGCGGCGTTACCGAAGCTGGTGGCGCTTTGTTCGCTGTAGGCACATGTGCCGTTGTCGGTGCCACTCGCGCAGGACGTCACTGAGGGATCCGTTCCAAACCAGTTGGTCTCGGTGCGGTTAACCACTTTCAAGGCTCGAAGATGATTCGCACGGGATGCCCTGGCATTGACCAAGGTCGAGTAGAACGCGTTGGAAGCAAGGGTAACTGGGAATCCCGTATGGAAGCTCATGATGGTGCCCAGCTTCCAACCGCCCACGATCTCATCCTCGAAGCGGTTCATCCCGCCGCCAAACTGCCTGCCCCGGCCGAACGGCAACTGGTAGTAACCGGAGATGGAGACGTTGTGTCTGGCGTCGAAGAAGGTCGGGCCGTAGTCCCCTCCCCCGTTATAAGCGTCCTGCCAGTAGGCGCTCTGCGAGTCACCGGCTCCGCCGCTTGCACCGTAGTAGCCGAGGTTGTTGCTTAGGCCTTTGCTGTAGGTCCAATTAGCCAGGAACTCAAGACCATGGCTTAAGCGGCGGCGGGCAGTGACCTGAAGCGCGTTATAGTTCATCCCCGCCTCAGACTCGGTGAAGCTGATCTGGTTGATTTGACTCAATGCAGGATTGAGTTTGGAAAGAGTCGTGATCGGCAGCGCACATGTGAGGCACGCCCGCTGATTGCCCTCGCGCGGGTCCACCAGGTGATTTCCGTTCTGCCCCAGATAGGCGACAGTCAGCGAGGTGAAGTTATCCACTTGATACTCGGTTGTCAGGTTGTATTGCTGAATGAGCGCGGGCCTAAGGTTCTGTTCCCATGCACGCACATTGCCGGAGTATACCGACGGATCGGCCGGACGATAAAAGCCATTGGTGACTGTAAGAAACGGAGCTCCATTGGCACAAGGATTCCCGGCCGTGCAGGACGAATCGACGAAGAACGGCGGATTCAACGTGAGTCGCAGATTCGCCCCGGTGCCTTCGAGGAAATTGGTAATTCCGTAGCCGCCACGAAGGACAAATTTGTCATGGAAACGCTCCGGCGACCATGCGAAACCGAGTCTGGGCATGAATCCGCCGTAGAAGGCGTTGTAGAGAGCACGGGGCGCGCCGTTGACGCCGGCGTTGATGATGGCTCCGGTGGTGAGATTGATGTTTGCCTGCTTATTGTTGACCTCCGTATAGGGCTGATCGTACTCCCAGCGCAGACCCAGGTTGACTGTCAGGTTTGGTCTCAGCTTGTAATCATCCTGAACGAAGAAGGCATCGCGATACTGGCGCTGTCCCCATCGACCGGTCAGCGCGCCTTGTGCTTCGGAGGTGACCTGGTCGGTTAGGAAATTTGATACTGAGCCGTTGAACACGAAAAAGCCGAGAGTTCCGTCGTTGCCGGAGTAGTAGCGATTCTCCTGGTAGCGCAAGATCTGTGCGCCGAACTTCAACGTCTGCTTGCCATGTTGCCAGGTGAGGTTGTCCCCGTAGGTGAAGGCATTGACGATGCTGTCACTGTCGATCCCACCGTAGGCGCCGTTCCCGTCCTGTCCCTGAGGCGCCCCAATGTCGTCTACCGTACCGGAGCTAACTCCATTGCCAATGACAAGGGTGCTGAAGCCAGGCACCAGCTGCGTGCCCGGGATTCCCAGCTTCGCGTTGCCGGTCAGACCCCATTTGCCTGAAACGTCGGTCGGAGTCTGAATATAGCGAGTGCGGCCGACTCCCGCGCGCGCGTCATTGACGATGCTATTGGAAAGGGTATGCGTCCAGTTGACGATGAACCCAGTATAGGGGTCGTTATTATTTGTCGGAATATCAGTAGGCAAAGCGACCTTTGAGTAACCGGAATGCTCCCGTCCAATCGAGAAACGTCCCGAGATCGTGTCTCGGTTCGTTGCTATCCAGTCGATCTTCACGTCGCCTTGGTCGTTCTGCGTGGCCTGTCCGGATGACCCGACATAGTTCACGGAGGTGTTGGTGACGGTGTTGGGCTCTGGATACAACTCTGGATGAGCGAAGAGGTATAGCGCCGCGGGATTGGTGATCCCGGGCGTCAGCCGGTCAGCCGCAGAGACCACCGTACGGTTTTCCACTGTGGAGTTATGCTGCCGAGCTCCCTGGTAGTCCACAAAGAAGAAAAGCTTATCGCGGAAGATTGGACCACCGAACGTGCCGCCAAACATCGCGCGGTTGAAGGAAGGACGCGCTGCGCCGGTTAGCTTCGCACCCCAGGAGTTTGCGTTCAGGTTTTGATTTTCACCAAAGAAGAAGGCATTGCCATGAAAATGGTTCGTCCCGCTTTTGGTCACCATGACGACCTGGCCGCCGTTTGCGTTGCCATATTCCGCCGTGGAGTTGCCCGTAATGATGCGAACCTCGCCCAACGCATCCACGTTCGGACTGTAGCCAATGTAGTTATCGATCGCTTCATTGATGTCAGCGCCATCGAGCGTGTAGTTGTTGGTCTGTTCGCGGTTGCCATTGACGAAGAATCCACCGTTGTAGGCGCCGCGACCGACATTGTCCAACGCCATCGGATTAGGAGATATGGCTCCGGCCACTAATAGGGTGAGCGAGGAAAAGTTGCGAGCCTGCAGCGGCACTTCCGTAGCGGACGCTGCGGTGATGGTATCGCCCGTGGTGGCGTTTTCGGTATTCAGAATGGGAGCAGTATCGGTGACGACGACGCTGCTGGTTGAACTACCGACCTTCAACGCCACGTTTACCCTTGCCTCTTGATCTACTTCAAGCGAGAAGACGCTGGTGCTCTGCGGCGCGAAGCTGGATGACTCAACCGTGATCTTGTATTGGCCTATCTGCAGAAAATGCAGCGAATAGATGCCGCTCGGATTGGTCACTGTTGGAGTGGACACACCTGTGAGCACATTGATGGCGGTCACCTTGGCACCGGCTACAACTGCCCCGCTTTGGTCTGTCACAAGGCCCGTAATGGAACCGGTAATGGTCTGAGTGAATGCCGGTATAGAGGTCATGATGACCACTGCTAACGCCAAAAGAGAATGACAACCCCGCTTTAGTCCTTTGTGCATTGCGTACCTCCAAAAATGGATTCTGATTGAGCTACTGTTGACGATGTGAAACTTCGGAATCTGATTGCAGTGGCTACAAATGCCTGTCGCGGTATGCCTGAGAATTTTGAGTCAAACAGAACAGACTCGAAGACTTCAGGCTTCGCCAATAAATGAGGCGTCGGGCAACGAGTTGAATGCGATCGCCCGCAGTGACTGCGTGCTGACAGCCTCCACGTTCTCTCTTCAAGTGATCAGCAATCCGCCATCGAAGCGATAGCGTTTCTAAAAACGAGGCCGGAAGCAAATTGATCAAAAAGTCAAAATGTAAAGATGACCGATAGTATAGACAACTGTACTGAGATGCAAGAGAAATATTTTAACCGAGCTTGCGAACCGGAAGGTTCAGGCTCTTCGGCAAGCCCGGCCCCTTGAGGCGCAATAGAAAGCACGGCTCCCCCGTCTGATAAGACCAGAAAACAATGGAACGCAATGTCTTATCAGAGCAGGGAGAAGTCCAGCTCGCACGCCGGACATGGATTCGATAAAGCCCCTTCGCGAAAGGCAGTCGGACGGCGATAGCCAGTCGGTTCAAAAGGCTATCGCAAACTTATGAGCTTTCCACAGAGCGTATTATTCAATCGCGGTCGTGGTTAGCGCATGGACGGCTGCCGCAAAGGTCTGGTCACTGTCTTCTCTCAACTTGAGACATTGTCCGGCGGAAACAACACGAGAACTGGCTTCTCAGAAGGAACCCGAGTCAAGACCTGAGGTTAGTAACGTGAAGTTTGAAGGCAGCAGATCATATCAAGAATCGTACTACTCAGCGCGCAAGGCTTCTATCGGATTCACAGATGCCGCGCGCCGCGCAGGCAGGAAACTCGCTGCGACCGATGCTAACCCGACCAAAACAGCCACCCCACCTAGAGTCATTCCGTCCCACACCTCAACCCCGAATAGCAGCTTGCGGATCAACATCGACGTTCCCACCGAACAGACCAGCCCAATTGTCAGCCCTGCTACCGTAAGCCATCCCGCCTGACGCATCACTAGTCGGTACACTGAGCTGCGTTGTGCCCCTAGCGCCATTCGTACGCCGATCTCCCGCGTCCGCTGGTTCACCGAATAGGCAATCACTCCGTAAAGCCCGACCACACCCAGTATCAGGGCCATCGCCGCGAATCCGCTCACTAGCCACGCCGAAAACCGGTGCAGGAGTGCCGCTTGCGTTCCGTCGATCTTCTCGTTCATGGTCGCTTCGTCGGATACGCTCAGCTCCGGGTCGATTTGGTGCAGCGTGTTCACGATCACCGGCAGCAAAGTACCCGCGTCTTGTCCGGTGCGCACCGCCAGGCTGAAAAAGTGGTCCCGCGTGTTGTTGATGGGGAAATATTCCGCGGGCCAGGTTTCGACATCCAGCGGTCCCTCGCGAACGTCGTCGACCACACCAACGATCTCCCACATGGAGGGATGGCCCCCTTCGTCATTGACGATCCTTTGTCCGATGGGATCCTCGCCAGGAAAATACTTTCCGGCTAGCGCTTGATTGATCACGGCCACTCCGGGTCCAAAAGAATCATCGGCTTCGGTGAAAAACCGTCCGCGCAGCAGCCTGGCCTTCAGCGTGGGCAGATACTCCGCGCTCACGTGACGCTCGTCCACGTCGTTATGTTCGCCATGGTAGGGTCTTCCTGGAAAATGGATCCTGTCGATGGCGCAGTTACACTGCACCGGGAGCATGCTGGTCATACCCGCCGACTCTACGCCCGGCAGACTTGAGACGCGACGGACAATCTCCCTGTAAAGCCCTACCGTCTTTTCGTCATCTTTGTAAACCGTTCCCGGAGCTGTTATTTGCACTGTTGCAAGATGGTTTGGATCAAAGCCCACCGGTACGTGCAGCAAACGATAGAGGCTCTGTCCCAACAGCCCCGCACCAGCCAGCAGCACTACCGCGACTGCCAGTTCAACCACCACCAGATTCGCTCCCAACCTGCGCCAGAGGCGCCCCGCGGCACTGCGATCTCCGTCGACCAATCCGTCGCGAACCTCTCGAAATGAAAGTTGCAACATCGGCATGACGGCCAGCAACAACGAGACCACCATTGCAATGGCTGCGGCAAATGTGACTGTATGCAGGTTCAAGCCGACGCCTCCCAGAAAGGGCATGTTCGACGCCATATTCTTGGGAACCAGTCGCCCAAGAAACTTCATGATGCCACTGGCTACAATCACGCCTGCCAGACTGCCGAATCCGGCCAGCAAGAGTCCCTCGGTAACAAACTGATACACCAATCGCGCTCGTGTGGCGCCCAGCGCACCTCTCACAGCAATCTCACGCCTGCGGCTCTCCGAACGGACTAGCACAAGGCTGCCAACATTGACACAAGCTATCAACAACAGTAGTCCGGCTCCGCCTAACAGCGTCAATAGGATGGGTCGCACATCGCCCACGACGATCTCAGAGAGGGGAACAACACTCGCTCTCAGTTCAGGCCCTGTGATGCCGTTTTGCCGCTTGACCTGCTCGGCGATTGTCTTCATTTCAGCCAGAGCGGTCTGGAGGGTGACCCCGTCACGCAGCCTCCCTATTCCCCAAAAGTTATAGAAAGTCGGCATCTTCTCATGAGGGCTGAAGCTGTTGAGAGGAGTCCAAAACTCCGCGTTGCCGCTGGGAGCGAAGGAAAACTCACGAGGCAAAACGCCAATAATCGTGTAGGCCTCTTTGTCCAGGTCAACTGTCTGCCCCACTGCATCGTGCCGAGCCCCGAAGCGATGAAGCCATGCCCCATAACTCAGGAGCACAACGTTCGGCCCCCCTGGCCGATTTTCTCCAGGATAGAAATCGCGGCCAAGCATGGGGTGAACACCGAGCGTCTGAAAAAAACTGCCGCTCACGCGTTCGCCATGAACCGGCTCCGTGCCCGAAAGAGTGCCCAGAAGATAGCCTCTACCACCGTAAACATCGAGCGAGGCGAAAGATTTATTCAGCCCCTTCCAGTCAAGATAATCCGGATACGAGAGCGGCCAGCGCGGAGATTCAACGCTGCCTTCGTTCACCGACACCAGCCGGTCTGGATTTGCATACGGAAGCGGCTCCAGCAAAGCCGCATCCACAAAACCGAAGATCGCCACGCACGCGCCGATACCGAGAGAAAGCACGAGGATCGCCGTGATCGAGAAACCTGGATTTTTCACCAGCTGGCGAATCGCAAACCTTAGGTCCTGCACAAGATTATCGAGCCACACCACACGGCTTCTTAAATGGAAGCGCTCTTGCGCCGCGCACACACCGCCGAATTCAAGCCTTGCCTTCCGGCGCGCTTCATCTTCGCTCAAGCCTTCACGCTTCAACTCATCCGCCTCGAGTTCAAGATGCGCCTTGATCTCCTCAGCAAAATCATCTGTGCTCCGTCTGCGTTTGAACATGACTATGCCTCCCTGCCGCTCGTCCGATCCGCGCTGCATAAACCAGTACATGGGTCTACAGAATCAGGAGGTGTGACGGCCCTGCAACAGGCAATCCGATCCTCGGCACTCCTTTGGGTAGTCATCCGACCCAAGAATCGCACCGCTTTGGGTCGGATGTCAACCCCAGTCAGGAATTTCATGCAGAGAGATTCCGAACTGTGACATGCTTACCGGATAAGCAATTTGCTGTGCTCCGAGGAAGATGAGTTTCTCATGTAGATTCTGTACCCAAGAGGCTTAGAGGGGCTACTGCCCCAGTTCACCATGTGGGGTGGGATGCGCTCGACATCGAGATAATAGTTCGCTTTCAAGTAATCGCTAAAAAGAGGCCACCGCCCAATCTTTTTGTAGTTATAGGATGGTAGCTCCGGGTATACCTGACAATCGTGACTTGAGACAACAAAGACAATAGGCGGATTTTTCATGATTGCCTGCCAGAATGCTTCGCGATACCGCTCCCTTTCAGCGTGCTCTGCTGTCGAGAACATATAGCAGTCGTACAGGAATCCGGTTGCCTGTACTAACTTCATGTCATATAGCGCAGTGATACAACTGTCGGCCATGTCCAGACACTGGATGTGACCAGTGAGTTTGTTTCCACCGAGCGGCTTCAAGTCCGCTTCGAGCATGGAAGTAAATTCACGATTGCGTCCATCCTGCCTGAGCGCATGTACTGTCGACCCTCCGCCGATAACTATGACCCCAACGAAAATGCCCGCCAAGGCGAGGCGATGCAAGTACGGTCTCCTGTCATGTGCCGTTTCACTGAGAACTGTAGAGAAATCGATTCCTATGAGCAGAAGCATAAATGCCTCTGAAGGGTATCTATGATACGGATAGCCTTTTCGCTGAACGTAGAAAGATGCGAGCCCAAATAAGACCCCCACAAAGAGCGCTGCACGTTCCCATGTCAGCCATTTCTCTCTCAAGGAGACAGCGATGGGTATCCATATTAAGACTAGGGGCAGCATGACGGACGATATGCTATGCAGCACAAGATGCCCGAAAGACCGTGTATCTAAAAGACCGAAATATGGAACCAGATCCAACAAAGTTCCCCAAAAAGCGCGAAGGACATGTCGATGGAAAATATATGCAAAGACAAGCGTGATGGGAACCAGCATTCCGATCGTCCCGCAAGTAACATGAGAAAGAAAGGGTCGCCCTTTACGTTTCAGTGCTAACGCCGCCATCGTTAGCAGGGTTGGAGGCAGAAGAAGAACTGAAGGCTTAATCGTGGCCGCAATGCCGCAAGACGCTCCAAACATAAAAATCATCCACAGCATAGTTTTTCCGGATGGCGTGGCCCTCAATCCTTCAAATAGAAACGCATATCCAATTAGCAAAAACGCGGTCATTGTTAGGTCGCGTTGTCCAAGTTGAATGACGCCGTCCCGACCGTGAATTAACGCATAAAGAGTTGCAGCGAAGGTCCCGGCGAACCAACCGTAGGGTCTACAAATGACCCACATAGCAATCCCCGAAACCAGCAAAAGAAAAATGTCAAACAATCGCCACGGAAGTGGACCTCCGCCAAAAAGATGAACGACTGCTCCTTGAATTAGAAATGTGGTCGGCAGGTTGGGATCTACAATGTCGCGATAAAGCGCCATCCCATGATCCATCAGAAACACAACGTAGTGCATTAATGCTGCATCCCCCACTAATGGCCAGTGCCACGTGCCGATTACATATAGCAAAAGACACCCTATAAGAAAAAGTGAAGAAAGTGTCTTGATTCTGGCGTAGGACCGATCCGTTGCGAATTGCATATTCCGTCCGTTAATACTTGAGAATCACTCTGAGCAGAATTTGTCAGGGTGAGGAAGAAATAGTCTTCCAACCGACTTATGGGTCAAGATTCCTCTAAATTAGAACACACTAAAAGGTGTGGCCTTCTCATGGTAGGTTCTACGCTTGCCGGCGTATGCGTGTTAATCCAAAAGCCAACTTATTCGAAGGCCAAAGGCGCAGGAAGACGGTTTGTTGATAGCTCGAATTCCAGGAGCTGATTGCAGTAAAGATCGTTTTCCAGGCTATGAATCCACGGGGAGAGCGAGAGTAGGATAAACCGATCCCCTGCCGAGCAATCTTACGAGGGTTCGAAGCTGGCCACAGTACGCAGAACAGCGTAGCCGGATTTTCTCATTCCCACCTGATGCTCGGGTCAACCATAGGCCAGTCGTTCACTCTTTATTACTCGAAATAAGGGCAGGCCTCCACCCACTGGCCCATTCCGACGGCTTCTGACCCATAATGAAGTGCAGGGTTCCTCCAGCCTGGATCTGCTCCCACGTGATGAGCGGAATCTCCAGCGGCTTTCCGTTAAGCGTCGCCGACTGAATATAGACATTCTCGGCTGAATTGTTGCTCGTCTCCACTCGAAACGTCTTTCCATTCGCCAGAGTAAGTGAGATCCGTTCGTGCATCGGACTCCCGATCATGTACTCACCGCTCGCCGGGTTCACGGGATAGAAACCCATCGCGGTAAATAGAAGCCATGCCGACATCTGGCCGCAATCGTCATCCCCATCCAGCCCACCCGGGCTCGCCTGATATTCCTTCGCGGCAATCTTCCGCACCATCGCCTGAGTCTTCCACGGCTGCCCGCCAAAATCGTACAGATAGCCGTAGTGGTGACTCGGTTCGTTGCTGTGCACGTTGTGGCCGCCGCTGAAGTGCTGATCCAGCTTCGCGTCATACGCTTCCGCTCCGCCCATCAACTGCATTAATCCTGCCTGATCGTGAAATGGCGACCACGTATAGACCCAGGCGTCGCCTTCCGTCCACCCCGATACAGACCGGTTTCCATTGTTGTCCCTCGAACCACCGATCGGCGCCCAGTTGCCATCCGACGTCCTGCCATTCATCAGTCCGATGGCAGGGTTGTAGAGGTTACGGTCGTTCAAAGATCGTTTCAGGAAGAAGCGGTAATCCTCCGTTCGTCCCAGTGCTTTGGCAATCTGTGCAACGCACCAATCGTCGTAGCTATCCTCCAGGGTTCGCGAAGCCGCTTCGTCGGTCTTGTCCGTAGGAATATAGCCAAGTTGCTTATAGTAGGTGAGCCCGGCGCGAGCTTCGTACGGGGTGTGTTCTTCCCGATCAAGCCATCGGCGAGTTGTATCTCCATTCGGCGGTGTCATGGCGTCCTTGTAAACGGCCTGCCATGCGACCTGTCTATCGAAGCCC
>Ga0210406_10001757_pt1 | contig 25837 bp, 22 predicted proteins | sample IncBWC30MmetaG_FD_155454 | JGI IMG/M metagenome (GOLD analysis project Ga0210406, IMG submission 155454) | Forest soil microbial communities from Barre Woods Harvard Forest LTER site, Petersham, Massachusetts, United States - Inc-BW-C-30-M | ecosystem: Environmental > Terrestrial > Soil >... | reverse complement strand
TCGACACCAAGAACCCGAAGGGCAAGGAAGTCCTGACCGCGCTGATCAAGCAATGCGACGTGCTGGTCGAGAATTTCGGCCCCGGCGTGCTCGACCGCATGGGCTTCCCCTGGGAGAAGATCCAGCAGATCAACCCGAAGATGATCGTCGCCTCGATCAAGGGCTTTGGCCCCGGACCGTATGAAGACTGCAAGGTTTATGAGAACGTCGCGCAGTGCACCGGCGGCGCCGCTTCGACCACCGGCTTCCGCGATGGCCTGCCGCTCGTGACCGGCGCGCAGATCGGCGACAGTGGTACCGGCCTGCATCTCGCGCTCGGCATCGTCACCGCGCTCTACCATCGCACCCATTCCGGCAAGGGCCAGCGCGTCACCGCTGCGATGCAGGACGGCGTGCTCAACCTCGCCCGCGTGAAGCTGCGCGACCAGCAGCGCCTCGCTCACGGGCCGCTTAGGGAATACAGCCAGTTCGGCGAGGGCATTCCGTTCGGCGATGCCGTGCCGCGTGCCGGCAACGATTCCGGCGGCGGCCAGCCGGGCCGCATCCTCAAGTGCAAGGGGTGGGAAACCGATCCCAACTCCTACATCTATTTCATCACCCAGGCCCCGGTCTGGGAGAAGATCTGCGACGTGATCGGCGAGCCCAGCTGGAAGACCGATCCGAACTACGCCAAGCCGGCGGCTCGCCTGCCCAAGCTGAACGAAATCTTCGCCCGCATCGAACAGTGGACCATGACCAAGACCAAGTTCGAGGCCATGGACATCCTCAACAAGTTCGACATTCCCTGCGGTCCGATCCTGTCGATGAAGGAACTGGCCGAGGACCAGTCGCTGCGCGCAACGGGAACCGTGGTCGAGGTCGATCACCCCACCCGCGGCAAGTACCTGTCGGTCGGCAACCCGATCAAGCTGTCGGACTCCCCGAGCGACGTGAAGCGCTCGCCGCTGCTCGGCGAGCATACCGACGAGATCCTGAAGACCGTGCTCGGCTTTTCCGACCACCAGGTCGCCGAAATCCACGACTCCGGCGCCCTCGACCCGCCGCGCAAGGAAGCCGCGGAGTAACGGGCCGCCCGGCGAAACAATGGAAAGGCCGCCTTTCGGGGCGGCCTTTTTTGTTTGGGAGCCGTCCAAAGGGGTGGGAACCGACCCATGCTGCATTGCACACACATGGATGCTGCTATGCAAACAAGGCCGTTGTAGTGGCATCTGGTATACATTAAATCAGTCTCGAAACGACGGGATGGCGACTGCCTCCCGGCAACCCGAGAAGCCAGATGTCCAAGACTGCTACGATCGCCCTTTCGACCCCCAACACCCTGTTCGGCCGCTTCCTCGCCACCCTCGACCAGATCCTGATGGCAAGCGCCAACGCCGCGGTCCGCAACAGCGAACCGACCTATTTCGGCCTGTAAGCCGTCTTCTCTCGGCATGTAAGCCGTCCTGAGCGGCAAGGACTTACCGCCCGACATTGATTTTCTGCCGCAAGGCACCTCCCAGACTGGACGACCCCGGTTTCTCACCGGGGTCTTTTTTTGTCCCTGTCGTCCCTGCTTTGGTCCGGCTTGTCCAAGCAAATCGGAGAGCTAGCATCGTAGATGAGGGACAACTGCAAGCTGCTCCGTGCGACATAGCGCGCGTTCCACATGTGCGACAGAAGAATGACTTGCGCTCTGGCATAATACATACCAATATGCACCTTGGGCAGATACTCATGCCCAACAGGTCCGCGCTGGAAAAATAAACAATGGCGTGCCCAGGGGAGGAAAAATGAGCGTTACTCAGCAACCGTCGACGTCCGTTCCCAGCGAAGCTCCATACTTCCGCTGGATACAACTCGTGATGGGCATCGTCTGCATGGCGATGATCGCGAACCTGCAATATGGCTGGACGCTGTTCGTCGATCCGATCGATGCGAAATACCACTGGGGCCGCGCGGCGATTCAACTCGCCTTCACGCTGTTCGTTGTGACCGAGACCTGGCTCGTGCCGGTAGAAGCGTGGTTCGTCGATAGATACGGTCCGCGCGTCGTCGTCATGTTCGGTGGCGTCATGATCGCGCTCGCCTGGGTGCTGAACTCCTATGCCAATTCGCTGGCGTTTCTCTATGCCGGAGCGATCGTCGGCGGCATCGGCGCCGGCTCCGTGTATGGCACCTGCGTCGGCAATGCGCTGAAATGGTTTCCCGATCGCCGTGGTCTCGCCGCGGGCTGCACAGCCGCCGGTTTCGGTGCGGGCGCGGCGCTGACGGTGGTGCCGATCGCGAACATGATCGCCTCGACCGGTTATCAGAGCGCCTTCTTCAGCTTCGGCATCGGCCAGGGCGTGGTGGTGTTCATCCTCGCCCTCTTCCTGCGTCCGCCGTCGGTGGCGATGCCGATCAAAAAGAAGAAGCTCAACCTGCCGCAGACCAAGGTCGACTTCACTCCCCCGCAGGTGCTGCGCACGCCGATCTTCTGGATCATGTATCTGGTCTTCGTGATGGTCGCCTCCGGCGGCCTGATGGCGGCGGCTCAGATCGCGCCGATCGCGCACGACTACAAGATCGCCAACGAGCCCGTGAGCATGCTCGGCTTCCAGATGGCGGCGCTGACCTTTGCAATCTCGCTCGATCGCATCTTCGATGGTTTCGGCCGTCCGTTCTTCGGCTTTGTGTCCGACAATATCGGCCGCGAGAACACCATGTTCATCGCCTTCGGTACCGCGGCGGTGATGTTGCTGACCTTGTCGACCTACGGCCACGTTCCGATCGTGTTCGTGCTGGCAAGCGCGGTTTACTTCGGTGTGTTCGGCGAGATCTACAGCCTGTTCCCGGCCACCAGCGGCGACACGTTCGGCGCGAAATTCGCCACCACCAATAACGGCATGCTCTACACCGCCAAGGGTACGGCCGCGCTCCTGGTGCCGCTCGCGAGCATCGTGTCAGCCAGCTATGGCTGGCAGGCCGTGTTCGTGATTGCGGTTGCGCTCAATGCCACGGCTGCGCTGATGGCGATATTCGTGATCAAGCCGCTGCGACGCTCCTTCATCCTTGGCCACGAGCCCGCCGGCGCGGAGCAAGAGGCCAAGGCGCGGGACGTCAAGACGGCCTGATCGAAGGCATAGATTCGGCGGGACGGGCGCGGTGCGAGCCGCGCCCGTTTTCTTTCCGGGCTGCTTGCTCAGGATTTGCGAACGGCGGCGTCGAGAAAGGCTTCCAGGCCGGCAATGCATTCGCTGTCGCGATAGACCCGGTTTTTGCCCTCGGCCATTCGCTGGGAGATTGCCCGCCGCAAGCCCTCGTCTCGGCCGAGCGCGCTCGCAACCGACACATACTCTGCCGTGGTTCGCGCCGTCGTGCCTTCGATCCGCATCATACGCAGGATTGCCGCGGCGTGCCGGCCCCGCATCCATTCGCCCTCGAAGGCCACGACAGGCAGATTGTGGGCAAGACTCTCCAGGATCGAGTTGCAACCGGACCAGCCGATGCTGTCCAGCACCACGTCGCATTGGCCGACGGCGGCCACGAAACGATCCGGCGCGAGCCTCGGCAGAAAAACGCAGTGGTCCTCGGCGTTCAGTCCGATCGCGGCAAAGCCGCGCGCGAGACGAGCCTTTAACAATTCGGTGACGCCCCTGCCCCCACCAAACTCGATGAAGGCAAACTGGCTGTTTGGCACCTCGGCTGCAATGCGCGCGAAAACGTCGTCGAACTCTGGCAGATATTTCGGCAGCGACTGCGCGCACCAATACACCACGGCATCTTCGCGCAAGCCGAGCTCGGCCCGATCCATCCGGACCGGCGGCTGCTCGACCGGATCGTAATAGATGGAAAGGTTCGCCAGGCGCACCAGTCTTTCCGAATAGAGCGCGTCGGCTTGCGGCAGCTCCATCAGGTCGCTGGAAATAAAATAGTCGATCGTCGGAAAGCCGCTGGTGACGGGATGGCCCCAGGAGGTGCATTGAACCGGCGCAAGGCGCATCGCCGCGAGCTGCGCCGATACCTTGTCCATCCCGATTTCGGGAAACAGCAGCACATGCGGCGCATCCTTGGCGATCGCCGCCCGCCACGCATCGAGCGGACGTGGCCCCGCAACAAAACGCTGGCACAGCGCGGCTGCTATCTCGGTCTCGCCGTCCTGCTCGACGCCGGTGTGATAGCCGAATACGCGAAAGCGCGACCGGTCGAGCATCTTCAGCCAGCCCTTGATCGGAATCTTCCAGTTCGAATGCTGGCGGAAGAAGCCGCTGACGATGGCGAGCCGGACCGGTTCGTCCGCAGCGGGAGCGGCCGGCATGTCGAGGGGCTGGTATCTGGCAGCCATGATCTTGCAGACGGCCGCACCGAATTGCGATTGCAGCTCGCGATCGTCGCGGCCCTGATAGGGGAGATAAAAAGGCTGATGTGCCCCGATGGCGTCGATGAACGTGGCTGGAACGTCGGCGCTCTCAAGCTTCGCGCTGAATGCCGCGAGCCGGTCGGCATAGGCCGCGCGGCGCTCGTCGATCTCAGCCGTGCTCGCATAGACGGCAGGCAGCTCGGCAATACATTGAGCGAGCTCGGCCTCCAAAAAATCCGGCTTCAAGGCGAGAGCTCGCGCAAAATGCTCCCTCGCCTCTCCGATCCTGGTTTCGGCGCGGAGCGTCATGCCGAGGTTGTAGTGCGCCGCAACTGAATTGGGATCGATGCGGAGCGCCGCCTCGTATTGCGTGATGGCGTCCGCATGCCGCTCCATGGCGCGCAGGATGTTGCCGAGATTGTTGCGCACGCCGGCATTACCGGGGGCAATCGCCGTCGCCCGCTCCGCCGCGGCAAGCGCTTCCGGCAACCGCCCCGTCCTCTGCAGCAGCACAGCCAACCTGAGATGGGCATCGAGAAAATCCGCCCGGAGTCCCGCCGCCTTCCGATAGTGCGCTTCCGCGCCCGCAATATCCGCCGTCAGCTCGAGCACCGTGGCGAGCTCGAAATGGACCAGCGGCGAGCCGGGCGCGGCAGCCAGGACGTGGCCGAACTGCGCAGCCGCCTCGTCAAGCCGTCCAACCGAACGCAGCGCGCGCCCAAGATTGTTTCGCGCCTCCGCATAGCCGGGCTTCAGCTTCACCGCTTGTTCGAAGCAGGACAGCGCCTCTGCCAGCGCCCCGCCGGCCGCGAGGATGGCACCGCGATCGTTGTGCGCTTCCGCCAACCCGGGATCGATCGCCACGGCGCGGCCGAGCAGCGCGGCCGCGTCGCCCCGCTTGAGCTGATGCGCCAATACGCCGGCGAGATGGAATGCGCGCGCGTCATTCGGTGCCTGATCACACACGGAGCGGGCGATCCGCTCGGCATCGGCGAGACGGCCGGCGCGCAGCTCGGCGATCGCGGCTGCGAGCATTCGTTCGCTGTCGCGCCGGGATGTCATCGCGATAGGCCGGAGGTGCTCAGTCGCAGGACCGGTAGCGGCCAAGCCCGAGGTCGATCTCGCACGGGCGGCCGTACACCCACACCGGCTGGTCACAAGGCAGGGCTCGCGTCGACCGGTACGGGGTGTTGCAGGCAATGTTGTTAGCCGGGTGCAGCACCAGCGTGGGGCCGTCATACGGCGCCGGCGGCGGCTCCACGACGGCGGCTTGCACCGGATGCCTCCGCACATGATGCGACTTGGCCGAGACGGCGCTGGTTCCGAGCATCGAAAAGGCCGCGAGCAAGAGAAGGGTTCGCATCAGCATAGCCAGGTCCTTTCATCCGTTCTCGACCGCAAAGGCTTGTGGCCCCTCGCCTGTGAGGTGCAGCAGCCACATGCGTTCGTAGGCCGTCTCGATCGCGCGGGTCAATGTTGGCAGATCGAACAGCGAATTGACATCGCGCTTCTGTTCAATTTTCCGGCGCAGCGCTCTGAGCCGGGCCGGATCGCCGAGCAGCACCTTTGCCGTCAGCTCATATTCCGCGAGCGAGGTCGTGACCAGTTCGCCCATATCGACGGCATTCAACAGGCTGCCGGCGACGCGGCCCGCGAACGTATCACCGCGGCAGGTCAGGACCGGCACTCCTCCCCACAGCGCGTCGCTGGCGGTTGTGTGTGCGTTGCACGGCAGGGTATCGAGGAACAGATCGGCGTGCCGGTGCCGCTCGATATGGACGGCCGAGGGAACCACAGCTGCAAAAACCAGCCGGGCCGGATCGACGCCGCGCGCGGCCGCCTCCTTGCGCAAATTGGCCTCTGCGAGCTCATTGGTCGCAAGCAGCCACAAGACACAGCCGGGTCTCGCGCCAAGCAGCCGCATCCAGATATCGAAAATTCCGGGTGAAAGCTTGTAGCTGTTGTTGAAGCAGCACAGCACGACGCCCTCTTCCGGCAGTCCCCAATCGCGTCGCGACGTGGGCGACGCAATCCGAGCGAAGGCGGGATCGTTGGCCTGATAGCAGACCGGCAGATGGACCAGCTTCTCGGAAAAGACCGGCTGTTCGCTGCCGTCCACCACAAAGCGGTCGACCAGGATGTAGTCGATGAAATCCACGCCCATGGTGGCGGGATAGCCGAGGTAGCTGACCTGAACAGGCGCCGGACGCAGCGCCGGAATCATCGGCCGCGAACCATGGGTATATCCCTTCAGATCGATCAGGATATCGATCTCGTCCTGATGGATCGCCCTTGCGGCGTCGCGATACGACAGCCCGCCGATATCCACAAAGCGGTCGAAGGCGCTCCTGAGCCGCGCGCGCATCGCACTCGCATCGTCAGCGCCGTAGCTATAGGCCACGACCTCGAAACGATCGCGGTCATGGCCCTCGAACAGGCCCGCCATCAGTTGCGCGGTCGCATGCTGATGGAAGTCTCCCGAGAGATAGCCGAGCCGAAGGCGACCGCCGGGAAGCGAGCCTTGATGCTGGAAGCGCGCCTGTTGCGGCGGCTGGATCGGTGCCATCCATTGGCGGGCGGCGAGCTGTTGATCGGCGGCCGTCGCCGGCGTGGAGAGCAGATAGAACGGCGGGACCCGCACGCCATTTCGCACCATCGCCAGCAGCTCCTCCTGATCGGCCGCGTGATGGTCCCACTGACAGGCGAGCGCGCGATGATGCACGAGCTGGCTCAGCGCATCGGGATAATCGGCTCGAAGCTGCAACGCCCGCTGCCATGCGGCGATGGCATCGGCCAGGCGTCCGAGTTCGCGCAATGCGTTGCCGAGATTGTAGGCGGCCTCGGGAAAATCCGGGCGGCTCACGAGTGCCTGCTCGAAGGCCTGCCTCGCCTCTTCCGGCCGGCCGCTGCCAAGCAGCGCCGTGCCCATATTATTATAGAGATCAGCATGCGCTGATGTCGGTTGGGCCAGCTTCCGATAGAGATCGATCGCCTCGGCGTGCCGCCCCAGCTCCTGAAGCACGATTCCGGCATTGTTGGCCGCATCGATGTAGTCCGGTCGAAGCGCGATGGCCCGGCCGTAGGCGGCGAGCGCTTCCTCTGGCCTTGCCTGCTGCTGCAGAACGGCGCCGCAGTTGTAATGGGCTTCGGCATAGTCTGCCTGCAAGCCGATCGCCTGCTCAAGGCAGACCAGCGCAGCGTCGAGATCACCCTTGTCCTTCAGTACGGTGCCGAGATTGTTGTACGCGACGGCAATCTTCGGCGCGATGGCGATCACCTGCCGATAGCTGGCCTCGGCCGCCTCGAGCTGGTGCATCTGATGCAGTGCGCTGCCGAGATTGAACAGCGCCTCGGCATAGCCCGGCCGTGCCGCGATTGCTTTGCGATAGGCGTGAGCCGCTTCATCGGGCTCGCTCCGCGCCTGGAGCACGACGCCGGCATTGTTGTGGGCTTCGGCGTACGCAGGGCGGATAGCGATCGCGGCAAGATAGGACCGCATCGCACCGTCGAGATCGCCTTGCTGCTTGAGCGCGTTGCCGAGCCCAAGATGCGCTTCAGCGTAGTTTGGATCGAGCTTGATCGCCTGCCGGTGCGAGGCCATAGCTTCCGCCCACCTGCCCTGCTGCGCAAGCACTGTGCCGAGATGATTGTGGCCGGCAGGATAATCCGGCCGCAGCCTGATCCCCTGGCTGAACAGTTTTTCTGCACCGGCAAGATCGCCATGCTGTGCCGCGATGATGGCGAGGTTGCCGCACGCCGCAGCGTTGCGTGGATCGAGGCGCAGCAGCAGCTCATAAAGACGCTTGGCCTCCGGCAACGCTCCCCGCCGCTGCGCCGAAATGGCCTGTTGCATCAGTTGTTCCGGCGTCGGATCTGCCACAGGAGAACGCCTACAAGAGAGCTGCCCTCAATCGGGCTGCCGGTAATTGGTGTACTGGATGTCGAAGCTCGTCGCTCCATAGAGCTTCACATAAACGATCGGACCGTGCAGCTTGACCTCGTCGAGCGAGCGCGGCCCTCGGAACAGCGTACCATCGCTCTCATGGCCCGGTGCATAGATCAGGGCCTGACCGGTCGGCGGCGTCAGCGTCACGATCATCGTGACCGCGAGTGCCGATTCCGGAATGTATTTCGAGACGTTGACCTCGATCGGGGACGGTTCGACCGGTGCGCTTGGCGGAACTTCGTCTTGCTGGACCTGCACAATGGCAAGCGGAGGCTGCATATCCATGGACTTTGGCCCTCCCTTGGCCCGCAGTGAGCTTGCTGCTGATGGCATGGCCGGAACAGATCGCTATCAAATGAAGAAAGGGGGCTGTAGAGCAAGCCCCCTTTCATCCTGCTTGCGCGTTGCCGTTCTAGAAGTTGAACGTCATGCCGGTGGTTGCCGCCTTGATGGTGGCTCCCCCGATCGTATCGTTGGCGGCATCGCGGCCGCAAACCTGATAGCCGTGACCGCTAGCACCGAGGCAGTAATGCGCACCGGGCCCCTGAGTGAGCACGGAGCCCACAACGTACCAACTTGCCCAATCGTTGAAGTAGTAGCGAGCACCAACCGCGTACTGGCTCGCGGAATCGTCGAATTGATTAGCCTGGAACTGGCTTGGCACCCCATCCGGGCCAGACTGAACAAATGCCCCAGGGGCCACGCAGGCAATGCCGGCATTGGGGGTATTGAAGCTCAGGCATGCGGGGTTGCCGGGAGTCTTGAAGGCATGAGCGTAGGACCCGCTCACAGACCACTGCTTCCCGATGAATTGGGTAAGACTTGCAAAGACGCCATCACGCGAGCGTTCATTGAAGGGCTGCTCGGCCGGCGTGACCTCACGGCGTATCCACTCATAGAAGGCGTTCAACTGAAGATCGCCCAAGCCATCGTTGAAGCGGTAGCCGCCGCCCACCTTTGCGGCCCATTCGTTGTGAACGCCTGTAAAGACCTCGGTCCCGAGGGGGCCGGCAGCGGGGCCGCCGGGCAGGAAGACTGGAGCAATCAAGCCGGGCTCGAGTCCGTCGTCGCCGTGGCGATTGACCCCCTCATGGAGCTCATACGCAGCCATCGCCGTGAACCCACCGTTCTTGTAGGTCGCAGCCGCGCTATAGGCATTGCCGTAGGATCCATCCGTACATCCGTTGCCGCCGATGTTGCCGGGAACCGCGCCGCCCGTGCCCGGGAAGTTGCTGCCGCTGCCGCGCGTCGAGGCGCCGTTGCACTGGAAGTAGTCGCCGTAGGAATAGTCGCTGTTGTCCTGGGCGTAGTTCTGCCCGGGCGAGAACAAGGCGCTGACCTGGAAGCCGTTGAAGATCGGCGATTCGTACCAGATCGCGTGGTTCATGCGCCAATCGAACTCGGCGCGGTTGTCACCGCCGGTATTGCCCATGATCGAGTTGTAGTCGCCCAGCGTCCGCGAGAACGGATCCATCGCGGCGGTCGCCTTCTTGTAGGGCGTATCGGACTTGCCGGCCTTGACGGAGCCCCAGGGGCTTTCGAGCCCGAGGAAGCTGTCGCGCGTGCCGAAGGCAGCGCGTTCGGTCGGGGCTGCCGCGATATCGACCTGCGACTCGAGTTGCGCCACCACCGCCATGCCGTCCCAGCCATACGGCGCGAGGTTATGCCTGACCCGGATGCCGAAGCTGGAAATGTTGCTCGAGATTCCGAGCTTCGTTCCCTGATCGAACACCGACGGATTGAAGACGTCGCCCGAAACGTCGATCGATCCGTAAAGCGTGACCGTGGTGTTGTCGATGATGGGTCCAAGCGGTCCCGCCTTGACCGGAATGCCGCCGATCGTGTGAACCGACGGGATGGGTGCCGGGGGCGGCGGCGACGTCGCGACCGCAGCATGCAGGACCGGATTGCCCTTGAACTTGCTTGGATCGGTAGCGGCCGGCGCGGCTGCAACGGGCGCCGACTTTGCGCCCTGCAAGCTGCGAACCTTCTGCCGCAGTTCGGCGTTTTCTTTTTCGATCTTGTCCAATCGCGCCATCACGTCGTCGAGCGTCGCCGACCGTGCTGCTCCGCTGAATGCAACGAGGCAAAGCGCCGCGCACGCTGTCCCGGACAATAGCTTTCTCTTCATGACGTTTCCCCACCGTTAGGACTGGTTCAACTCCCAGGTGAGGTCAGCGTAGGTATACCAGATACCAAAATGAAGCTGGGCATTCGCCCAAAGATGAAATTCTGGTAACACTGTCGCAAAATTGGTACTAAAATACTTCCGCATTGCAGCATTTTGTCGCGGTTTTACACGCATAAGGAGAGCTTAGCCCGAGCGCATCCATCGGCTTGGCATGCAAGAACGCAAAATAGCGACAATCATAGATTGCAAGACAAGGCTGTGGGCGCCTTGTGGGCAGCAGCGGTTCAGACCGAAAGCGGAATCAAGACCTGGGCAAGAACACCCTTGCCGTCGGCGCGATTGGCAACGCTGAGATCAAATCGATTCCGCTCGGCAATCGTGCTTGCGATGGCTAACCCCAATCCGGTGCCTTCAATGTCTGGTGGCGCGGCGCGATAGAAGCGATCGAAGATGCGCGGCAACGCATCGTCCGGAATGCCTATTCCGGAGTCGCGTATTTCGACCCGCGCATTCGAGCACGCCCGCTCGATCGACACTTCGACGTTGCCCCCGCGCGGCGTGTAACGGATCGCGTTCTCGATGAGGTTGGCAAACAGCAGACGGACTTCCGCATCCGATGCCTTGATGCGGATGCTTTCCTTCGCCGCGACAGCCAGGTCCACGCCGTCCCTTGTCGACATCGGCACGAAATCGGAGATGATCGACAGCACCAATTCCTTCAGATCGATATCCGCGCCCTCGCCCGGAATATCCGGGGCATCCAACCGCGCCAGGCGGAGCAATTGCGCGACCATGGCCGTGGCACGACGGATGCCGTCGCCGAGCTCGCGGACACTCTCCGCATTGGGCTGGTTGCGAAGATTGTCGACCTGGATCTGCAAGGCCGCCAGCGGCGTGCGAAGTTCGTGTGCGGCCTCCGACACAAACTGCTTTTGCTGCTCGATCGCCTGCTGGTGCCTGTCGATCAGACCGTTGATGGCGCCGACCACGGGGAGGAATTCGCGCGGCATCTCGTCGGCCACGACCGGCTCTTTCGATTCGACGCCGCGCAGCGCCAAGACGTTTGCAAATCCCTCGACCCGTTGGATCAAGCTGTTCAATCCGAAAATCGCGGCAATCCAGGCGATCGGCAGCGCAGCAAGCAGCGGCACCGCGGCCGCGGCAGCGGTGTGATTGGCAATCTCCAGCCGTGCGCTCTGGCGCTGGGCGACCTGGGCAAAGCGATGCCCATCGCTTCCGGTATAAGCGCGCCAGGCGTTGCCTTCGACCACGATGTCCGAAAAGCCGGTATCGGAGGATCTCGGAAGCGTCTGAGTGCCCGGGCTCTTGTGGATCAACTCACCGGCTTCGGTCCAAACCTGGACCGCGACACGGTTCTCGATCTCGGTCCGCTTCAACGATGCATAGGCCGCCTCCGACAAACCCTGGCCGGCATTGATGGCGATCTGCTGTAACTCGTTATCGAGCAGCTTGTTGACTTCGACGATCGCGACATGCCACGTCGCGATCACCGAGGCCGTCGCGATGACGGCGATCAGGAGGCTCGCCCAGATCAGGACGGACCGGCGCAAGGAAGTCATACGCTATCCTTCATCACCATCCAGCCGGCGCCCCGCACATTGCGAATGATGTCCTTGTCGAACCGCTTCCGTATCGCATGGATCACCACGTCGACGGCGTTGCTCTCCACCTCCTCGCCCCAGCCGTAGATTTGCTGCTCGATCTGCGAGCGTGACAGGATCATTCCCGGGCGTTGCATCAGCACGCGCAGCACCGAAAACTCGCGCGCCGACAGGATGTGCTTGTGGTGCTTGTATTCCGCTTCATGGGTCGCAAGGTCGAGCGAGATCTCTCCGCTGAATATCCGCGATTGAGCTTCGCCATGGAGCCGGCGCATCACCGCTCGCATGCGCGCGAGCAGCTCGCGGAATTCGAATGGTTTGACGATGTAGTCGTCCGCGCCGAGGTCCAATCCGGCGATGCGGTCTTCCACGCCGTCCTTGGCCGTAATGACAAGAATGGGAAGCGCCTTGCGCTTCTGCCGGGCATCTTTGAGCACATCCAGGCCCGACATCCCGGGCAGGCCGAGATCCAGCAGCACGAGCGTATGCTCCTGCCTGCCGGCGCCGAGAACCGCATGTCCGTCGACACCGGACCTGACCCAATCCACAGCCATGCCCTGATTTTCCAGGCCGCGAACCAGGTTGCGGCCGATCATGGCATCATCCTCGATCAGCAGAATGCGCACCTTGCTGCTGCCTCCCCATCCCCGAATGTGGAACTCTGCGGTCCCTGTTTTCTCCGTTGTAATCCGCGTCCGGGCCTAATTCCCAGCTAATTCTACTTCCCTAGCCTCCGGCCATGACGGCTCCTCCTGTTCAACCGCAGGCGAGCCAGGCGTGTCGGGGGGACAACTTGGGCAAGATGCGCTCAAGGCTCGATTTGGACGTGAAAGCAGCTCACGCGATTGAAACGGCGCGCAACATGCCGCCGGGCGCGGAGCGCTATGCCGCCATGAAGAAGGCCGGCCTGATGCGGCGAATGGCCGACATCTCCGGCGAAATCGACAAACTGGAACGGCCGGTTCGCGGGAAGAGACCGCGCAAGCGGAAGTCGGAGCGAGAAACCGGGTAGTTCGCTTACGGCAAGCTTACAGCTTGTGCTCGATGGTCCCTTGCCGCATCGCGGGACGTCGGCGTCCGCGCTGTCAACTCGACGAACGACTTCAGCCGCTATTATGCTGCCGGGGCAAACAGGCCTCGGAGGCTCCGGTTGAGCAGGAACGACAAGATCGCGATACTCGGCTCCGTGCTGCTTCTACTTGCCATTCTCACGGCGGGAGGTTTTGGCCTGTCGATGGCCTACCACTACAACGAGCCCGCGTCGGATGTCGAAGCAAAGGACCCATGATCGGCACGCGCTGCGCCCTCTCACGTGAGTTGGGACTGCGAAAGGCCTTCTCAGTCGCTCCAGAGCTTCTCGCCTCGCCTGACGCGCTGGGCAATCTCCGACTGAAAAGCGGGCGGACCGAATGCAAACCAGTCCTCGCCGATCTGGTAGACAAGGCAGCGGCGCTGTTCGGCGCAAAAGCGCATCAGCCAATCGAGCGCCTTTTTCTTCGGCCGATCGCCGACGGCGACGAGCACATCGACCGGCAGCCCCTGCCAGGCGAAATTTGCCGCGAGCATGATCGTGTTCGACATGTCCGGTCGCATCCAATCCGGCAGCGGAGACGAAGGCACCAGCCATCCGCAAATAAATTCACGGCAGGGATGCTGCGGCCGCTCCGCATAGATCGAGCAGCGATGATCAATGCTGAAGGGACAGGGTTTGCCCGGGCGAACCTCGTGTCCTCGTACCTCGATCTTCAGCCAGCCGTCGCAGCACGCCGTGCACGCACCGCAGCTTCTTCCCTCACCTTGGTGTTTCATCGGCTGTTTCATTGGCTGGCTCATGTCGGCTCGGGCTTAGCAGATTTCAGGTCGGCATGATCGAGGGGCCATTAGGCCTTGTATGCAAGATACAATAAGCCTTCGCAGCAAAGCCGCTTCCCAATTCAGCCCCCCAGGGACCATCAGAAATGTCAGTATTATTGCCACTTTATCTCCCAAACATCTTCCATAAACCGAATTGACAACTGGCATAATGTATACCAATCTACTTCGACCTTACACCCAGCCGCTCACCCCTCAAGGAGGTTGCGATGAAAGTCGGAGACATCCTGTGCAAGAAGACATCGGCCCGCGTCGTCACGGTTCGCATGAATGAGACGGTCGGCGTTGCCGCCCAGTTGATGCGCACCAGCAATATCAGCGCGCTGGTGGTGAAGGACGTGGTCCGCACCGAGGGCAATACCGCCGTCGGCATGTTCACCGAGCGCGACGTGGTGCGCGCGGTTGCCGAGCATGGCGCGGCCGGCGTCGGCATGAAGGTGTCGCAGCTCGTCTCCGTGCAGCGGCTCGTTTCCTGCACCTCCTCCGACACGCTGGAGCATGTTCGCCATCTCATGAACGTGCATCACATCCGCCACCTCCCGGTGATCGACAATTTCTCGCTCGCCGGCGTGATCTCGATGCGCGACATCTCCAGCGCCTTCGACGAGGCTGCCACGGGCGCGACCCAGACCGCCGCCTGATCCAGCCACCTGCCCTGAAGACAGACGGGCCTTGAGTTTCCGCTCGAGGCCCGCACGCCACAGCTTTGACCATTCAACAGCAACCGATCGAGAGACACCGATGAAAATCTGCATCTACGGCGCCGGCGCGATCGGCGGTTACCTCGGCGTGCAATTGGCGCGCGCCGGCGCTGACGTCAGCCTCGTTGCGCGCGGTGCGCATCTCGCGGCCATGCGCGAGAACGGTTTGAAGCTTCTGATCGGCGACGAGGAGCATGTGGTTCACCCCACCTGCACCGACAAACCGGCCGAGCTCGGCGTGCAGGATTTTGTCATCATCTGCCTGAAGGCGCATTCCATTCCCGGCGTGATCGACCAGCTGCAGCCCCTGCTCGGCCCCAGGACGCGCATCGTCACCGCGGTGAACGGCATCCCCTATTGGTACTTCCACAAGCACGGCGGCGCCCATGAAGGCGCGACGCTGGAAACCATCGACCCCGGCGGGCGGCAATGGCGCGAGCTCGGCCCCGAGCGCGCCATCGGCTGCATCGTCTATCCCGCGACCGAGATCGAGGCGCCCGGCATCATCCGACATGTCTACGGCAATCATTTCCCGCTCGGCGAGCCATCGGGCGAGCTATCCGACGACGTCCAGATGCTGTCGGCGATGTTCACCGCCGCCGGCCTGAAGGCCCCCGTGCTCGACCGCATCCGCGACGAGATGTGGCTGAAGCTGTGGGGCAATGTCTGCCTCAACCCGATCAGCGCGCTGACCCATGCGACGCTCGACGTGATCTGCTCCGATCCCGATACCCGCGCGCTGTCGAAGGCGATCATGCTGGAGACCCAGGCGATCGCCGAAAGCTTTGGCGTCAAGTTCCGCGTCGACGTCGAGCGCCGCATCGAGGGCGCGCGCAAGGTCGGCGCGCACAAGACTTCGATGCTGCAGGATCTCGAGCGCGGCCGGCCCATGGAGATCGATCCGCTGGTGACGGTGGTGCAGGAGATGGGCCGCCTCACCGGCATTCCGACCCCTGCCCTCGATGCCGTGCTGGCACTGGTGGCCCAGCGCGGCAAGATCGCAGGGCTCTACGAGGCGAGCGCCCGCGCACCATCAGCCAAAGTCGCGGCATTCGCATGACCGCCTGGATCCGTTTCCGCCACGAAGGTGCCGCCGGCTTTGGCACGCTGACCCCAACAGGTGTCAGCGTTCACGATGGTGAGATGTTCGGCCACAAGCGGCCGAACGGGCGCATCATCGCGCTTGATGAGGTCGAGCTGTTGCCGCCGACCGCGCCGAGCAAGATCGTCGCGCTCTGGAATAATTTTCACGCACTCGCCGCCAAGCTGAATCAGCCGGAACCGCCCGAGCCACTCTATCTCCTGAAAGCGACGACCAGCGTCGCAGCGCCGGGCGCGGTGATCCGCAAGCCAGGCTCCTATGCCGGCAAGACCACCTATGAGGGCGAGCTCGGCATTGTCATCGGCAAGACCTGTACCGAAGTTTCCCCCGAGGAAGCCGACGATTTCATCTTCGGCTACACCTGCGTCAACGATATCACCGCCAACGACATCCTCAACCGCGATCCGACCTTTGCGCAGTGGGCGCGGTCCAAGGGCATCGACGGCTACGGTCCGTTCGGCCCCGTCGTCGTCACCGATGTCGATCCCGCCAAACTCGTGGTGCGCACCATCCTCAACGGCGCGGAGCGCCAGAACTATCCGATCTCGGACATGATCTTCAGCGCGCAGGAACTGGTCAGCAGGATTTCGCACGACATGACCTTGCTGCCCGGCGACCTCATCTGCTGCGGCACCTCGATCGGCGTCGGCGTGATGAAGGATCCGGTCAACACAGTCACCATCGCTATCGACGGCATCGGCGAGCTGACCAACGAGTTTCGTCAATAGGCGGTGCTGGCGCTCTGTCCCATCAGGCCGGCAAGCCTGCCTTGAGCAGGCCGGTCTCGTAGCGCAAGCGATCCGCTTCGCGCTTGTAGTGCTGGGTGGCGAGATGGTCGGCCACCGAGAATGTCGGCTCCCGCTTGAGAACTTCCGCGGCATGTGCCGATGCCGCCGCGGCATTGCCCATTTGCGCGAACGTCGCGGCGAGAAAGGCGTGCTGCGTGTGGTCGGGCCGCGTGATCCGCGAGAAGGCCTCGGCGGCTTCAGTGTATTTTTCCGCACAATAGCAGGCCCGCCCGAGATGGCTCCAGAAGCGCTCCGGATGGTAGGGGTTGAGGCGCATGGCCTTCTTGATCCAGTCGATGCCTTCGTCCGGCTGCCCAAGCCAGGTCAAGAGTTCGCCCTGCTGCACGACGACGAGGTCGTAATTGGGATTGAGCGCGAGCGCTCGCTCCTGATGATAAGCAGCCTTGTCGTGATCGTCGCGGTTCAAGTTCAGCGCAGCAAGAATCCGGTGCACGTCGCTGTCATTGTCGTCGAGCGCCAGCGTGATCTCCAGCTCGCTCGCCAATTGCAGGAGCGTGGTCTCCCGATCCGCGCACCAATTATACACCCAGGTCTGGCCCAGCACGCATGCCTTCCAGGCGTGCGCATGCGCGTAGTCCGGATCGAGTGCAAGGGCGCGGTCCAACAGGTGCAGCGCCTGCGCGTTGTCGTCCCGGTTTGAGCGATGATGCAGCAGCTTTGCCGCGAGCACGCATTCATATGCCGCCATGTTGTCGGTCGGCTTGCGCTTGGCGCGGTCATGGGTTGCGGCTTCGACGCGGCCAGGGAGTATCGCGACGATCGCGCGCGTCATCTCGTCCTGGATGGCGAAGATATCGGCAAGGTCACGGTCGTAGCGTTCGGCCCAGATGTGCCGGTCGGTCTCGGCGTCGATCAGCTGCACGGTCACGCGGACGCGGCCGCCGGCCTTCCGCACGCTGCCCTCCAGGACATAGTCGACGCCGAATTCACGCGCGACGTCCTGCACCTTCACCGCCTTGCCTTTGTACACGAAGGTCGAGTTGCGCGAGATCACGAGCAGGTCATGGAAACGCGACAGCTCCGTAATGATGTCCTCGGTGAGGCCGTCCGCGAAAAAGTCCTGCTCCGGATCGCCGCTCATGTTGGCCAGCGGCAGCACGGCGATCGACGGCTTCTTTGAGGTCGTCGCACCATCGTCCTTCGCCTTCGGCGGGGCGGTTGCGCTTGACTCGAACCTGACCCGAAAGACGCGGATCGGACGTGCGATGTTCTTGACGCTCTGGTCGCCGATATCCTCGAACTCGATATCTTCCAGCCGCTGGCCGATCTGATCGCGCACCGCCCCCGAAACACAGATGCCGCCGGGCTCAGCGAGCGTTTCCAGGCGCGCAGCGATATTGACGCCGTCGCCAAAAATGTCGTCGTTCTCGAAAATGATATCGCCGAGGTTGATGCCAATGCGGAACTGCATCCATCCTTCCGGCGCTACGTCCGCGTTGCGCCGCGCCATCCTGCGCTGGATCTCGGCAGCGCATAGAACCGCATCAACAATGCTGTGGAATTCGACCAGAAGTCCGTCGCCGGTGGTCTTGATGATGCGGCCGTGGTTTTTTGCGATAACCGGATCGATGAGCTCGATCCGATACGTCCTGAGACGGGCGAGCGTTCCGGTCTCGTCGCCCTCCATCAGCCGGCTGAAGCCGACCATGTCGGCGGCAAGGACCGCTGCAAGCCTGCGCTCTGATCCTCCCATGCCCATGGCCTGGTTCCTTCACAGAGCAGCTTAACAGATGCGGGCGGTGAGCCCAAGCGCGCGAACCGTCGCGGACAAGCGGCCCCCTTCGACCTCGAGGTCTTGCGCCGGCACGCCTTCCGTTTCCGCATGGGGCCACCTCCCTTGCAGGATAGACTTTTGTCGGGCCGAACGGCATCCTTCCCCTCGAAAAGCTAATGATAGTGCGCGGGCCTTGTCCCGCGACACGAAAAAGCAGCGGAAACCGAGGGCAGCATGATCAGAACGCGTTTCACCGAGCTTGTCGGCGTCGAACATCCGATCGTGCAGGGCGGCATGCAATGGGTCGGCCGGGCCGAGCTGGTCGCAGCCGTCGCCAATGCCGGCGCGCTCGGCTTCATCACCGCGCTGACCCAGCCGACGCCGGAAGACCTCACCAAGGAGATCGCGCGCTGCCGCAGCCTGACCGACAAGCCGTTCGGCGTGAACCTGACCATCCTGCCCGCGATCAAGCCGCCGCCTTACGCGGAATACCGCCAGGCCATCATCGAAAGCGGCATCAAGATCGTCGAGACCGCCGGCAACAAGCCGCAGGAGCATGTCACCGAGTTCAGGAAACACGGCATCAAGGTCGTGCACAAATGCACCAGCGTCCGCCACGCACTCTCGGCCGAGCGCATGGGCGTCGATGCGATCTCGATCGACGGCTTTGAATGCGCCGGCCATCCCGGCGAGGACGACACGCCCGGCCTGATCCTGATCCCGACCGCCGCCGACAAGGTGAAGATCCCGATGATCGCCTCCGGCGGTTTCGGCGACGGCCGCGGCCTCGTTGCGGCACTCGCGCTCGGCGCGGAAGGCATCAACATGGGCACCCGCTTCATGGCGACCCGCGAGAGCCCGATCCACCAGCTCATCAAGGAAAAGATTGTCGCCAATGACGAGCGCGAGACCGAATTGATCTTCCGCACCATGCGCAACACCTCGCGCGTCGCCAGGAATGCGGTCTCGACCAAGGTCGTCGCCATGGAAAAGGAAGGCGCCAGGTTCGAGGACATCCGCGAGCTCGTCGCCGGCGCCCGCGGCAAGATGGTCTACGCGTCAGGCGATGCCGATGAAGGCATCTGGTCGGCCGGCCAGGTGCAGGGCCTGATCCATGATATCCCGAGCTGCGCCGAACTCATCTCGCGCATCATCCGCGATGCCGAAGCCATCATCCGCGAGCGGTTCGAGAGCATGCTGTCCGGCGGCAAGCGCCAGGCGGCGGAATGATCGGGCTGCAAAGGTTTTCGTAGGGTGGGCAAAGCGAAGCGTGCCCACCATCACGGGCACAATGCTGATGGTGGGCACGGCAGCGAACAACAAGAGGAATGATCCCATGAAGGCCTATGTCTACGGCGCCGGCGGCGCTGCCATCGCTGACGTCCCAAAACCATCGCCAAAGGGCACGCAGGTGCTGGTCAAGGTCCACGCCTGCGGCCTGAACCGCGCCGATCTCGGCATGACCAAGGGCCATGCCCATGGCGCGGCCGGCGGCGTCGGCACGGTGCTCGGCATGGAATGGGCCGGCGAAGTAGCCGAGCTCGGTCCCGATGCCAAGGGCGTCAAGGTCGGCGACAAGATCATGGGCTCGGGCGGCGCGGCCTTTGCCGAATATACCCTGGCCGACCACGGCCGGTTGTTCCGCGCGCCCTCGAACATGAATTTCGACGAAGCCGCTACCCTCCCCATCGCACTCGCCACCATGCACAATGCCGTCGTCACGTCAGGCGCGCTGCAACCGGGCCAGAGCGTGATGATCCAGGGCGCAAGCTCCGGCGTCGGGTTGATGGCGATGCAAATTGCAAAACTCAAGGGCGCTTCGCTGGTGGTCGGCTCCTCGACCGATGCCCATCGCCGCGGGCGGCTGAAGGAGTTCGGCGCCGACCTTGCGGTGGATTCCTCCGATCCCGGCTGGGTCGATCAGGTGCTCAAAGCCACCAACGGCGAAGGCGTCGACCTCATCGTCGACCAGGTGTCCGGCAAGATCGCCAACCAGAACCTCGCCGCCACCAAGGTCAAGGGTCGCATCGTCAATGTCGGCCGCCTCGGCGGCACCCGCGCCGAGTTCAATTTCGACCTGCATGCGGCGCGCCGCATCCAGTATATCGGCGTCACCTTCCGCACCCGCACCATCGAGGAAATTCGCGAGATCTTCGACGAGGTCAGGAAAGACATCTGGGGCGCGGTCGAATCGCGCAAGCTGCAACTGCCGATCGACAAGGTCTACAAGTTCGACGAGATCGGCACGGCGTTCGAGCACATGGAAGCCAACAAGCACCTCGGCAAGATCGTTGTGACGCTGTAGCGCCATCGTGTCCCGGACGCGGCGCAGCGTTCTTCACGTTGCGCCGCAGAGCCGGGACGCATGTATCCCACACGACCCCGAATGAGCCTGACCGCCGGAAAGCTGACATGAGATGCGGGGTTCGAATTTGGAGCCGTAATACTACGTCCCGACTCTTCAGCGATTTGCCATAGTTCGAGGCTCTCATCTCACCACGAGTGATTCGAGCCGGATAGAGTCTAGTGATGGCTGAGATAGCAGACCCAGCGGTCGCGTGCCGCTCATGCGGCAGGAATATGAATTATTTGGGGAAGCTGCCGGCCATTGGCCTCCACAGAGCCGTTCACATCTTTAAGTGTCAGTCGTGTATGACGGCCCGCTCAATAGACCTCGGGGCAGCTGTGCCCAAAGAGGTCGTGGTACTCTGACCGGCGGAGGCGGCCCGCTGCGCGCTTAATCGAAGGCGTCGACCTCATCGTCGACCAGGTGTCCGGCAAGGTCGCCAACCAGAATCTCGCCGCGACCAAGGTCAAGGGCCGCATCGTCAATGTCGGCCGCCTGGGCGGCACGCGGGCCGAGTTCAATTTCGACCTGCATGCCGCGCGCCGCATCCAATATATCGGCGTCACCTTCCGCACCCGCACCATCGAGGAAATTCGCGACATCTTCGACGAGGTCCGCAAGGACATCTGGGGCGCCGTCGAATCGCGCAAGCTTCAACTGCCGATCGACAAGGTCTACAATTTCGACGAGATCGGAACAGCATTTGCGCACATGGAAGCCAACAAGCATCTCGGGAAGATTGTTGTGACGTTGTAGCGATGGTTTCGTGTCCCGGACGCGACGCAGCGTGAAACGCTGCTTCGCAAATCCGGGACCCACACTCGCGTGCGCAAGAGGCGCTTGAGATCAGTGGGATCCGGCGATACGTCGACCGTCGAATCTCAAATAACCGACCTGGCCCTTTAGACAATTATCTCTACTGGAACGCCAATGCCGGTCTCGATCGCGACAGGGGTGTAAACGTCGACATCGGTACTGGGCGTGAATATCGAAACAATCAGCGAGTATCGAACCGACCTTTCGTATCGTTTTTCCCTCTTGCGGGTGCGCCACCAACCGATCACCGGGTGGACCGCAATGTGATTGCGGTTGGCTAACTCCTGCGCGGTGCCGTGCCATGTATTCGAATGGATCGAACCATTGGTAGGACCGCCTGTACCGAGTTCCCATCTGCCTGTCTCGCCGACATGGTCCCCGTCATAATCTTCGTCGCGATCATGGGCGTTGATGCGAAGCTTGAATTGGTCAAGGTCCTCGGTCGGCCGTCTCACCTTGAAACGCAATCCGTGGGAGGGATAGCCGTACTTTCGGTCCCACCCGCGCTCGCCAGGACTCGGTTCGATAAAGTATGAGAGCGTAACGCGCATTTCGATTTGCGTGTCGAAGGGTAATGTCAACAATGCATCACGAGGCCAAGGCAACTCGTGAAATTTGATATCGCGGCTCTTGAGACCGCCTCCGCTTTCGACATCATCAAAAAACGGCTGGATGGTTTCTTCCGCAATCAGCGTCAGATTGTTCTGAGCGCTATAAAAAAGCATCTCGGGATTAGGTGCGCCGTGGCCAAACGTACGGAGAAGCCGCTCGGTATCAATGCGGCCATGCTGATCGCGTACACGAGATATCATGGCATCAGACCATCTAGCACTGTGAACCATGAGGCCGCGTACGGTTTCTGGTGCAAATTCCGGGTAGCGGGCTACGGTTTTTGTAGCGAGCTGCGCGGCGAGTGCGACGGCCGCGCTGGTGTCGTGGAAGTCCACAAAGGGCGCAGCGCCACCTGAGAACTCGTTATTGGTCGTCAGCAATTGCAATTCTGGCAAAAACTCAGGTTCGCCACCGCCTGGCGGTGTGCCCATGTTACCGGCTTCCATCACGATATCGGGCTTGTAGGGTGTCTTAAGGGCACGGCTCCACGTCATTGACGTCGTGCTTGACGGCGCCAGGTCGCCATGAGCCGCCAATGGTGCCCAGCCGTCGTTCTCTTCCGTGTTAACAAACGCTTTCTCGGTGTAGCCGCCGACAGTTAGCGCGTTCCAAGCTTGGGCCGGGTCGTGCACGGACTCAGACTCATTGAGAGCCGGATAGTTCTGTCGTTCGAAAGGATCGGTGTTACCGGCCGAAATCAAGATAAGCCTAGGCGTATCATTGATCGCGCCAAACGCTAGATTGTCGATTGCGACGACCACGACGAAGGCCGGCCCCGGTCTCGGGCATCGGACGTGATCGCCATGCAGAAGACCTTGCGTCGGATTGTATCTATCTCCAGGCGTGAGATAGCCTCGATGGTCACCGCGCCGTATAGCGCAGGCAGATGAGCGTCCGGCGCGTGAATGAGCTTCACCGACTGAACCCCGTGGGACAATTCGATCGGGCCATCGTCAGATAATACGTCGGTAAGATCACCATAGATGGCGAGACCGGCCATTTGCGTGCCGTGGCCGTGCCGGTGTGTGTCGTGAGTGCCCCAAGCGGGCTTTAGAGTCTGTACATCAGCTGTTGCGATGACAGGTGCCAATAGAGGATGACCACGATTCACGCCGGTATCGAGCAATCCAACGGCCGGAGCGTTTGCTGCGAGCTGGCCGAGACGCGCAGCTATGCCGTCGGCCAGAGCGTGCTGTTCGGCGGCACTAAGAGACGAGAAGAAATCGGCGGTAACCTTGGCTTTGCGTATCTCGGCTATGATACCGAGGACAACGACGCCTCGGGACAATTGCTCTCGTGTAGCTCGGACAAGGACTACCGTCCGATCGACAAAAGCTAGATCGTTCGAGACAACTTGGTAGCCAAAATCCTCTGCACTTGCTCGCAACAGCTCGATAGGTTCGGCTTCTCCCTTTTCTGGACGGCGGAGCCAGACCTCCCACGTAATGCCCGTGTTGGCAGCAGGATAAAGGTTGGCATCGTCGGTCCACAGTTCGCGAAGTGTTGCCAGCTTTATGTTCGCAATGCTTTCGACCAGCTTTTTGTTGTCCCGTTTACCAGGAATGGCAGCGGTAAGCCTCTAACTTCGCCAGTAGTTTAGAGATTTTGTCGTCCGGTACTCGAATGGTTGCCACAGTCCGATTTTGCTCGTCGGTTATGACCGACAGCAGCTGTATCTTCATGTTGCTTAGATCGAGGCTCTCAAAGGCTAACGGAAAGTGGGGATCGCTCTCGAATGAGAGGATGATCCCTGGCGATTCGTAGAAGCCGTTCCCGACCTGTACTGGAAACGTCTCGCGTTGCGTCTTGGCCGCTTCAAAGGCGCCGATGACGTGTGCGGCATGAGTTTCGCGCACGCGATCGGGATTACCGGGCTCGCGAGGAAACGCGCGAGTTGCCGTGTACCGTTCAGTGGTTGAAGTATTTTCAAGTAGGAGGTGTGGATATCGCGGCATAATCGCCTTAGACGATCACGATCACCGCTTGGATTTCCCGTGAAGAAGAGCGTCTTTGCGCTCCGATATCGCGGATAGTAAATCGCTATCGGTAACCGGTCGCCCCTCAATCAAAGCGTGTTTTAGCGCGTCAGTAGTAGCACGGGTTACGTCAGCGTAACTTAGACCCTTGGCTTTGGAAGCAAGTTTTACCCAACTAATTTTGGAGGAAATACGGGAGCCCGAAAGCTTAGATCTAAGCGCGGCTTGAATTTCAGCGATTGTTGGAAGGCCATACTGCACGATGTCGTCGAAGCGTCGAAAAAGTGCTCGGTCCAATATGGACGGATGATTGGTAGCAGCGATGATCAAGCTGTCGGACGTATCCTGTTCAACCATTTGCAAGAAGCTGTTCACGATCCGGCGTATCTCGCCCACATCGTTTCCGAGTCCTCGCTCGGATCCAATGGCGTCGAATTCATCGAACAAATAAACGGCACGGGTTTGTGCTATGGCGTCAAAAATCAAGCGCAGCTTTGTCGCGGTCTCTCCCATAAAACGGGTGATCAAGCGATCGAGTCTGACGACAAAAAGCGGCAAAGAGAGCTCGCCGGCGATCGCGGAGGCCGTCATCGTCTTGCCAGTGCCGGGCGGACCAACTAGGAGCAGCTTTTTCCTTGGTGCCAACCCATGAGCGCGAATATCGCGGAGCGTCTTATGCTCTTTGATAACGCGTTCAAGAACCTTCCTCGTCTTTTGGGTTAAAACCAAGTCATGCAAGTGGACGCGCGGATAACTGACAGTCAGAAGATCCGCGATCTCGCCGCGAGGCTTGGCGAAAGGTATTGGAGAAGGACCTGGAATGGGCAGCCGCACACGGGACTTATCGATTAGCTCTCGCAGTTCCTCTGCCAGTCGGCCATGTCCGTTCCGTGCTTCGCCGGCCGCAATCTGCATCGCGACAGAATGAAACTGCGCTTCATCGCCCAGCGAGTAGGCTTTCAAAAGCGCTTTAAGTTGGTCTGCGCTGGCCATGGGGCGTACTTTGTTGCTCACGAGCGATTCTATCTTGAGGTTGCAGATTCTGGCAATCGAAACCCGCCAATAGCGTTTATATCTGGTGGAGAATGATGAGAGCTACCGAAGTTGAACCAGTGCGGGAAACACTCACCGGATTTCGTGCCAGCTGCGCCGGTACTGGCGATCGCTTTAGCCGGTTTCTATACCTCCCTGAAATAGGAATTTGTCTCAGGACTGCTAGCAAATGCTTCCCGAATTTGGCTGATTAGCCATGCGTTAGAAGTGATCAAAGACTCGCAAAGGGAACTGTGCGCAGTTTGCCTTCGCGACAAATTTCCGATTTACAGAAGTTTTCCTTGACACCCTACCCAAATCACCAATACATCCCTCGCCCATCCCGTCCCACAAAGAGGGGCGTTGGCCATCGTCACGAACGAGGGACGGGTTGCGGTGGACGCGGCAGCGTCGGGCGCGTGTCGTGGTCGCAGGGCGGGCTTATCGTCCGTGAGCGAACGCAGCGCGCAGACGACCGGCGCCGATATCCGGATGAACCTGAATGCGAAGCCGGCAGCGCCCGGCGAAGCCTCCAGGCGAAGCCGGGGACGCTGCGTACGGCAAAACCGTGTGGTCCCGGCACCCGTTGCTGGTGTCAAGCAGGCGGAGGAGCGTCGACCCGACCGGGTCCGAACAATCCTTCAATCCGCCCGCGACGGAGGCAAGATGAATTCGTCTCCGGGGAGAGCTCGGCATAAGCCGCAAAACCATTGCGCAGGGAATGTCGGATGCTCTCCGCTGCCCTGTATGCTCGTGTGCGCCTCCACACTCTTTTGCACACGAGACCGCCGGTGCAGCGCGCACCCGGCATTCCCTGCGCCCTCTTTCTCGAGAGGTGC
>Ga0210406_10001756_pt1 | contig 25846 bp, 21 predicted proteins | sample IncBWC30MmetaG_FD_155454 | JGI IMG/M metagenome (GOLD analysis project Ga0210406, IMG submission 155454) | Forest soil microbial communities from Barre Woods Harvard Forest LTER site, Petersham, Massachusetts, United States - Inc-BW-C-30-M | ecosystem: Environmental > Terrestrial > Soil >... | reverse complement strand
CGCAACGCCCTGCTCGGCGAAGGACTCACCTTGGGTGTCCTGGGCTCGTTGCTGGGCGTGGTTTTCGGCATTCTCATCGCTGCGGCCATCTTGAAATTCCTTACCGCCGATCTTGGCAACGGCCAATTACGCGCGGCAGGTGCGTCCCTGCGCACGGCGCCGCTGCAAATGTCGGCGTTCTTCGCGATCGGCATCGTGGTCGCCGGTATCGGCGCATGGGTGCCGGCACGCAACGCCGCCCGTCAGCCACCGGCGCGCGCATTGAAAGGCGGCGACGGCGACTACCATGCAGTGGCCAGAGCGGGCTGGCGCACCGGCGTTGCGCTGCTGGTCCTGGGGTCCGCTCTGGCCTGGCTACCGCCGGTCGGCGGACTGCCGGTATTTGGTTACGCCGCCATCGCCGCGCTGCTGCTGGGCGCCGTATTGTTGGTACCGGCGGTCACCATGAAAGGCTTGGCGTGGGCGCCGAGAACCCATCGCATCGTGCTGGACACCGCCGTATCCCAGCTGCGGGAAAACGTCGGCCTATCCGCGCTGAGCCTGGCATCCATCATCGTCAGTTTCAGCCTGATGGTGGCGATGGCCATCATGATCTATTCGTTCCGGATCTCGTTCGATCATTGGCTGGGCAAACTGTTGCCCGCGGACATGCAGCTACGCGAACCATTCGGCAATGACACGGCGTTTTGGTCCAAAGAGGACCAAGTGAAGCTCGGCGCGGTGGCCGGCATCGCTCGCGCGGAGTTTCGAAAAACCCGGCAAGTGCTTCTGGATCCTGCGCGGCTGCCGGTCACCTTGATCGCTCGCGGAACAAATGACGGCAACACCGCCACGGAGTTGCCGCTGATCCGCAGTGCACCGGTCAGGCCCGCCGAAACGGCCCCGGCAGCTTGGATTTCGGAGGCGCTGCAGGACCTGTACGGCTACAAGATAGGGGATGCGCTGGAGATTCCGCTGGCGGGCCGGGCCCACAAGTTCTTGATTGCCGGCGTCTGGCGCGACTACGCACGACTGTCCGGGTCCGTGGCCGTCTCCCGGCAGGCGTACATCGCCGCCACCGGTGATGAGACCGCCAATGAAGGTTCTCTTTGGTTGAACACGGGCGCAGATCCCGACGCTGCCGCGAGGATGTTGCGCCAAGCGGTGGGCAACGGCGATGCCCTGGAGATTACCACCAGCGCAGCGCTGCACGAGCGGTCGCTGCAGATCTTCGATCGCGCCTTTGCCATCACCTATGCACTCGAAGTAATTGCAGTCATCATCGGACTTACCGGCGTAAGTTTCGCGGCGAGTTCAACTGCCCTCGCCCGCCGTGCGGAGTTCGGCATGCTGAGACACGTCGGCATGCTGCGCCGGCAAATCATCGGCATGCTGGCCGATGAGGGGATTTTGACCAGTGTCTTCGGCGTGGTCTACGGCCTCGGTCTCGGCGTCGCGTTGAGCTTGGTGCTGGTCTACGTCATCAATCGGCAGTCTTTCAATTGGAGCATCGATTTGGCAGTGCCGTTATGGCAATTGGCGTTGCTGAGCGCCGCATTGGTCGCCGCCGCCGCCGTCACCGCCGTATGGAGCGGCCGCGCCGCGCTCAGTCAGGATGCCGTGCGCGCCGTGCGTGAGGACTGGTGAGAAAGGCGCTCATGCTGCCCGCCGGTTGCCTGCTCGCGATGCTCGCTGCCGCGGGCACCCAGTATGCGCCGGTGTCGGCCGGACAAACGTTGAGGTTTCCCCAAGACTTGGGCAGCCATCCGCAGTTTCGGACCGAATGGTGGTATGTCACCGGATGGCTGAGCACCGAACGCGGCGAGTCTCTTGGATTTCAAATTACTTTCTTTCGGACCAAGCCGGACATCGCGGAAGACAATCCGAGCGCATTCGCGCCGCGCCAACTTTTGGTGGCGCATTGCGCGCTCAGCGATCCGAAACGCGGCAGTCTCTGGCAGGACCAAAGAATCAGGCGTGCCGGGTTGAGACTTGCCGAGGCTGCCGAAGGCGACACCAATGTCTGGATCGATACCTGGTCTTTGCGGCACGCCGATCAAACCTATACTGCGAAGATCGATGCGGACCAATTTTCCTTCGATCTTTCGCTTGCCGAGACACAGGCTCTCCTGATCAATGGAGATCGCGGCGTCAGCCGCAAGGGACCTGAGCCGCAGGCGGCGAGCTACTACTACAGCCTGCCGCACATGCGGGTGGCGGGAGTCATTTCGCGTAACGCCGCCAAGGATCGAGTCACCGGCGAAGCCTGGTTCGACCACGAGTGGTCCAGCGAGTATCTCGACCCGGAAGCCGCGGGCTGGGATTGGATCGGCATCAATTTCACCGACGGCGCCGCGCTGATGGCATTTCGAATTCGCGGCCTGAAAGGTGAGCAGCGTTGGGCGGGCGGGACCCTTCGCGGCGCTGACGGGGCAACCCATATCCTCGAACCGGCTGATGTGGACTTCCAAGCAGGCCGGCGCTGGCTGTCGCCGCGCACCGGTATCGCCTATCCGGTCGAGTGGATGGTTCGGGCCGGCGCGCGCGAGATCAATCTGCGGCCGCTGCTCGACGATCAAGAGAACGATACGCGGCTGTCGACCGGAGCCATCTACTGGGAAGGCGCAGTGAAGGCTTACACCCAGGACTCTCTGGTGGGTCGCGGTTACTTGGAATTGACCGGGTATGGCGAACGCTTGAAGTTGCGATGAGCATCGCTCCTCGGCTGTGAATCTGACCGCGATTGTCTCAATCTTCTTCTGCGGCCTCAGCCTCGAAAACCTCTGCATGATAGCTGGTGTGCTTCCAACCGCGGGGTAAGGGAAGCAAGCGATCGCGCATGAAGCGCGATCCGAATTTTATCTCGCCCACATCCATCCTGCCATGTCTGCCTCGGTGCCGAGGTTTTAGGTCTTGAACATGCTGCGCAGCCGATTGAGCCTACGGCGCCAGAAAAACGATAAGAAATGCCGATGCGAATGGCGATCGGACCGTAGAATCCGCAACAACTCCGGAAATATCCCGCCGTGCATCAAGTAACTCTTGCGCTGCTGTTGATTGTCGGTGCGCAAGTGCTCGAGCCACGGCGACTTGCGGATGTGCTTGCTCAATTTCACCGGCGTGGTGTACTGCAAAATATAAGCGAGTCTCGATGAGGCGGTTTTGTTGCCGAAGGCCCCGTGCACCGTCAGGCCGTGGTGAATGATCATGGCACCCGCCGGAATGGGACGCACCGCCGCAGTCTTCGCATCAAAACCCTCGTAACACTCGATCGTGTTGGCGTCCTTCGCTCCGCCGTGCAGTCGATGCGGCAGCAATCCTAATAGGTGCGATCCCGGTATGTATGCCATGGCACCGTTGTCCAGCGTGCTCTCGGTGATCGCGATCCAGATGCTCAACTCGTTATAGTCGAAGCCTGGCTCACGGAACGCTTCGTCCTGATGCCACGGAGTGGGATGGCCGCGGTGACTGGGTTTGAAGATCGCATGATCGCCGGCAAATTCGGCATCGGCACCCAAAAGTTGCCGTGCCGTGGCAAGGGCGGTTTTTCGATACGACAGTTTCCGCAACTCGGTGGCGTACATCGATGGCTGCAACACACTTGGCGAAGTCATGTCCCCGGCGCCGTCCTTCGCGGTCAGATCCAGATTTCTGCCTTCGCTGCGCCGCTCGCCGCCGAGAATCATGCGCATCAGGATGTCGCGGCACCACTCCAGCTCAGCCGCAGGTATCTGTGGTTTCTCGATGACGAGAAATCCCAGCCGAGAGAATTCATCTACTTGGTCGGAAGTAAGCGGCTGTTCCAAAGATTTATGTCCGGAAGATCGATCTCTGATTTGCGGAAAGACCTACAAAAATGCCGCGCCTCGTGTGCGATATCATAGCCCGAGCATGTTGATGTTGTAAGCTTGTCACTTTAATGCGACTCAACATTAATCGAAATTCCAGACACGGCGACCGCACCACGGCATAGAGAGCCACGGCACCGAGAGAGTGAGAATACTTTGCGCCAATATCCCGTCATTACTGCCTGCCTGTTGGTGTTGGTGTTTCCTGCAGCGCAGAGCATCGCCGATTCGCTGCGTAAAAATTCGGGCACGACAGGAGCTGATTCCTGCCTGCCATTCACCATGCCTTCCTCGGACGCCCTGTTCAGTTCCACAAAAAAGGTGTTCGCCCATTATTTTTATCCATTTCCAGTATCAGTGGAGAACCAGCCGGCGTCAGACGATTACTACAACCGCAACTACCTGAACCCTAAGGGCGAGAACGGAAAATGGGCCGCGTACGGAGGGTTTTTGCGCCAGCGGCCCCTGCCTGTCGGCGTCAATTCCGATCATAATTGGCAGTTATCAAATATGCAGCGCGAAGTGCGCCTGGCAATTGCCCGCGGCATCACCGGTTTTACTTTCGACGTTTTGTCGGCGAAGGAGGCCGCCGGCGCCGATTCGCGTTTGCAAATGCTGCTGAGCGCGGCACACAGCGTTGATCCGCGCTTCAAGATACTCGTCATGCCCGACATCTCTGCCCTGAAATCCGATGCCGAGACAGTGATCAACAGTGTCGCCACCGTGGCATCCAGTCCCGCGGGCTACCGCCTCGATGATGGCCGGGTGGTGGTCACCGCATTCAATGCGGGCGCAAATTCGCCGGATTGGTGGGCCTCGGTTTTCGCGCAGCTCAAGGCCCGCGGCATTACGGTCGCCTTCGTTCCCACGTTTATGGGCTGGAAAGCACAAGCGGGCGCATTTGCGCCGATCAGTCATGGATTCGCCGATTGGGGCACCGCCACCGCAAGCGTGTCCGAGAACATGAAAAGCGATGTGGAAATGGCGCACAAGAATTATGGAAAGATCTTCATGATGCCGGTTGATCCCCAGCAATACCGTCCGAAGGATTCGATTTACTGGGAGGCCGGAAACAGTGCGACTTTCCGCAATGCCTGGACGAGCGCCATCGATGGGAATGCCGAATGGGTCCAGCTCGTCACTTGGAGCGATTTCTCGGAATCCAGTCAAGTTGAGCCTTACACCGATGCGACATTGCGCACGGATATCGGCACCGGCTTCTACGATCTGAACGCTTTTTACGCCACATGGTTTTTAACGGGCAACCGGCCGCCCATCACCCATGACGTACTGTATTTTTTCTACCGCCGCGAACCGACCGATGCCGCAAGCCCGGCACAGTCTGCACCCAATAAAGTCGTCAACGGCGCCCCTGAGAACGAAATAGAACTGCTGGCATTTTTAACCGCGCCCGGGGACCTGAAGATCACGATTGACGGACATACCTCGGTGCAACACGCGTCTGCGGGCGTCACATCCTTCAAGGTGCGCACAGCGCCTGGCACACCCGTCTTTGCGCTGGAACGCGGCGGCTCGGAAGTGATCTCCTTCAAAGGACCCATTCAGATATTCAGCAGCGGAGGCCTCCCCTCGGGTGTGATCGACATGACCTATTGGAGCGGAAGCGCATCAAAGGCCGGAGTCTGTGCGCTTTGAGTGCTCCTGAAATACAGGACTTGAAGCGCTTTCGGCTGCCGCCTGATTTTCGCGGCCGATCCGGCCTCGTCGTACAGCTGTGGTGGTTCGTTCAAGCCGTATTCTTCCGCGGCTCGCCCCAGGTGATGTACGGATTTCGGCGCTGGCTTTTGCGCCTGTTCGGCGCCAAGATCGGCAAAGGCGTCATTGTCCGCCCCAGCGTTACGATTCCTTATCCGTGGAAGCTGCAAATTGGGGACCATTCCTGGATTGGCGATCACGCCGTGCTCTACTGTTTTGCAAAAATTACAATCGGCAAGAATGTCGTCATCTCGCAAAAGAGTTATCTATGTGCCGGAACCCACGACTATCATTCGCCGGGCTTTGACATTCAGGCATTCCCCATCGTCATCGAAGATGAAGCGTGGCTTGCGGCCGATGTCTTCGTCGCGCCGGGCATCACCGTCGGCAGAGGTGCGGTGGTCGGTTCGCGCAGCTCCGTGTTCGGCGATCTTCCGGGCATGATGGTCTGTGTCGGATCCCCTGCGCGCCCCATCCACGCCAGGCTCTGATCCTTTCAGGGCATCATTGAGTGTTGTCGCCATAGCGGAAGAATCGATAGGTGACGTTGACGCTGCCCGTAAAGTCATTGAACTGGAATGCCGGAACATTCGAGTCGCGTTTTATATAGGCCGCGGTGAAGGTCAGCGCGATCGCTCGAATCGGCGTGTACACAACATTGACGGTTTCGCTGGTCGCTGTGTCGTGCCGGGCTTGCCCCAGAATATTTATGGGTATCGGACCGACGGGATTCGCGCCGACATAGGCGTTCGTGTCGTGCGCCACGGTGGCTGAAACCGTGACTTTTTCCGACGGGGTCCACTGGGGCGTGATGCTCTGCCCTTTGTCGACGAAGTAGTCGGTCTGCGACGTCAAATCCGCGGCGAGTTGTTGCCATGCGCCCACCAGCAGTTGAGTCTTCGGGGTCGGTTGCCATTGCAATGCGGCACGCCAAACCTCCCCTGAAAAACTGCCGATGGCGGCGCTGGGGTACTCGCGCTTCAAATATCCGGCACTGGCGTCGAAAATCGTCTTTTCCGACAGCACATGCCTGAAAAGTATCCGCGCCCTTTCCTCTCGAAAGTCCGGATCGAACACGACGCCGTTCAATATCGCGCTATTGGGAGACCGCGAATCATTGTAACGGTAGTCGAAACCTATGCGGTTGAGTTCCGTGGTGAAGTCAACGCCGGCCTCGCCACCCTTGGAGGTCGAATTGTTGAAAGTGGCCTGCGGCGATGACACTGAGTACGTGGTACCGAGCAGGCCGCCGAATATCCCCCACCGCGGGCCTAACTGGTAACGCATGGAACCAAAATAATCCGCTCTGTTTATGATGTCTTGCGAGTACACCAGTACGTTGACGAATCCGCCGAGCAACCTGGAGTAGTCGGCGCCCAGCGTGCCCGACAGCACGCCGCCCACGTCCCAATTCCACGCGACGCGGTCATTGGTTGAAACATTGTTAAGGTCCGTGTTCTTGAAAAAGCGATTGTCGTCGACGCGCAGACTCACATCGACGCTTTGTCTCGCACCCGCAAGCCATTCGCCGTCGAGCCCTCCCGATACCGTGTCAATCGAGTCATGACGGCTGGGATTGCGTCCTATGCCCGGCAGTGTGGTCAGATCAGTAACGCCTGAGGGCAACCGATAGACATTGTCGTCGTAAGTGTAAGTATCGCCGGCCGAAAGGATCAGCCGATTCGTGCGCTGCAGCGCCGGGCCTTCCTCGGGCGGCGTGAGCGCGAGATCCAATGGATCTTTGTATTCAATGGCGCTGCCCATCGAAGCCGATGCCAAGGCGGTCATCACCAACGCAGACGGAATCCGGCAAGGGTATTTTTTCACGGAGTTATTCTCGCGGGTTCATGCGTGCCCTGCATGCAAGCCAATAAATTATCCAGCGCCACTTTGCCTGCGCAACGCACTCTCAGGGCTTGCTGCATCGAATTGCGTTTGGCTGCCGCCAACGCATGCCGATCATCATTGAATTTCGCGATGTGCGCCGCCGCCGATTCCACGATGTGTTCGCGGGTAAAGGCGAGACCGGCGCCGTTGCGCAACATTTCCGCAATGGACCCCCGATCGCACGCGATGACATGCACCCCCTGGCGCATGGCCTCGTAGATGACCAGCGGTTCAGCCTCATTGGCGTAGTTGGTCGGGAACAAAAACACATCCAGTTGGCGATAAAATTGCTCCTTCTGTCCACCGTACACCGGCCCCACGTACTCGACATCGCTGGCGGCACCTAGCAGCTCGTCGAATGTCTGCCGCGCATCGGGCGCCAACGGACCTGCGATATGCGCTCGATATTCAACGCCGCATTGATTCAATTTTTCCAAGATCCTGAAGAATTCGACGATGCCCTTCTCGAAGGTGATGTTCGACAAGAACCCCAACTGCAGCGGCGCCGCATCATTGCTGACCGCACGCGCCTCGTCATCCGAGTCGTAGAAGGCCGCATTCGACAACACGATGATCGCGGCCGAATTCAAGCCGTATACCCGCACCAATGCCTGACCCATGTTGGGACTAAGCGCGATATGCGTTGCGTTGCGGACCAGCGCGAAGAAACATCGGTTGAGCCATGAGGGGGAGTTGATATAAACGAAACTATGATGATGTACGAAAATCGGCCGTCGAAATAGCTTGCCGATGAGCACATAAATCAAATCGATGAACTGGCCGCGTCCGCCGGACAGCGCCAGGTACAGGATGACGTCGCGTCGCGCCAGGCACATGCCGAAATACTTTGCCGGATAGAGGAGTTGCAGCAGTGCGCCCAACGCACGAGCGTGCAATTTCGGCGCCCGGTTGAACACCTCTACCGGCATTCTCGTTCTCAGCCGTTCCAGCATCATCGCGCAAACGCTCGAAAAGCCGTTGACGGGAGGCGGCAGCGGTCCGACAAATGCCACGCTGCGCGTCATCTGTTCACGACACCATCGTGGTGCGGGCGCTCAGTCTTCCGCCGACCCGGCGCCGTTCCCCGAATCTCGCGGACAACAGTGCGGAGGCGAAACAGAAGGCCAAAAACGCCGCGCTTGCGAATCCCAGTGCAATCATCAGCGAGCCGCGCAATATGATCATCAAGAACACCGACGCGTAGATGGCCATTGGAACCGCAACCCAGCCTGCGCGCCGCTGTGCAAGCCGGTTCAGAAACACGACGAACCAGGCCATCGCCGCCGCATAGGCAATCACGCCTCCCGGACCAAAGTCCAGGTAGCCTTCCGCAACCAAGGGCGCCGACAGATTCGTGAACCACATGCTGTAGTTCGCGATCAAGTACTGGGCCAGGAATATTCCCGTGGCGAGCGGCTTGCCGCCCCATATCGAACTGGGCACGAAGAAAAGGAGAGCACCGAACAATTGATGGCCCCACTGCATGCCGTGGACCTTCACGATCTCCACGGCCGTATAGATGTTGGCCCACGAGTCATAGTTGATCGAAAAATAATGATCCGCGATTTCGCCGGAGAATTGGCTCAGCGACAGGCCGCTCAATGGATGTGTGGTATTTTTCGTGAATATCGCTATCGCCGGAAACACCAAAACCATACCGCTCACCAGCAACAGCAGACGCCTGCCTTGAATGGCGAACCAGTTCTGAAACAGCACCAGCAGCAGCGCGATGTATACCGGCCCTATGGCATTGCGTTTTTCGGTATACGGATTCTCCGTGATCATCACCAAGACGAGCAGCAGCAGCAGCACGCAGACGCGGCTGAACAACACTTTACGGCCCGATCGCACCGTTTCATACAGAAGGATCAGGAGGGTCGCGGAAGGAAGAAACAGCAGAAACCTCTGCATGACCAGCGTTGCCGGCGTAGCCGCCAAGGCGTTCTCCACCTGGGCATAGGCGCGCGGGCCGGCCACGGCCACGACGAGGAGGCAGACAGTGAGGGCCAGTCCGACCCCGCCCGCCGTAAATTCCCGCCGGGCCTCCTCGGGTGCGGAGCCGCCGGCACCACTCGGTACGGAGCCGGCTGCCGGGCCGGGCTGCAGCGGATTTGCGGTGCGCCTGCTCAAGAATTCGTAAAAAAGCGTAAATGCAATCATGAACAGCGCGCAAACCAGATTCGTCAACGCGACTCCGTCCACGGTAACCGAAGATGTATTGATCAGACGCTGCGGCATATCGATCAGCTGAACCTTGGGCGCCAGATCGAGAAACAGCCAATTGAAAATGAAAACGACGATATCCGCCGGGGAACCGGCGGTCTCACGAACGCCGAATCGCAGCTGAATCAACAGCGCGATGGTCACCGCCACGCTGGAAAGAATGAATTCCATTCCTGCCGAGGCCAGGCTGTTGATGAACGCCAGTTCGATCAGCACGATCACCAGCGCCAGCAGTATGCGCAGACTCGGGATGCTGAGCGTTTTGTTCGTCTTCATCATTTTCAAAATCTGATCGGTCGGCCACGCACAGTCGTCAGTGCTCAATGCTCATTGAGAACGCTTCCGATGACGTTTACGCCGGTGTCGGTCAAAATCTCCATGGCTGCTGCGAGCTTTGCCTGATGCGTGTGATTGCGGCGGGCCACCATCAACGCATTGCCGGCATTCGCAGCCAGGATCTGCGCGTCGGCGGTCTCCGACACCGCCGGTGTATCTATGATCACCAGTCCGAATTGCGCGGCAAAATGCTCCAAAATCACGTCGAACACCGGGCGCGCGAGCAATTCCTGCGGGTTGGGCGGAATGATGCCGGCGGGCAACACATACAAACGCAGCTGGGGATGAATGCGGCGCGCAATTTCCCGGCCGGCCCGCCCCGTCAAAAGAGCGGACAGTCCCACGGAATTGTCGATGTTGAACAGCCGGTGTTGGCGCGGATGCCGCATGTCGGCATCGATCAGCAGCGTTCGCTCGCCGAGCTGCGCGAACATCGTCGCCAGATTCGCGGCCAGCCAGCTACGGCCCTCGCCGCGTTCAGCGCTGGTAACCGCGAACACTTTGCGGGTGGCATTGTTGAACCAGCGCAGAATCAATTGGCTGCGCAGCGCGCGCAAGGGTTCCACGGTCTCGCTCTGCGGCTGATGAGCCGCGATGACGTCGTCACCGACTCCACCCTGGCCGCCTCGCGCCAAGATTGGATAGTTGTATTGATGCGCAAGCGCCAACTCGATGTCGTGTTCCGTGATGCGTTTCATCTGCACCGCGGCCTCTCCGAATCGCATGCCTTGCGCATTGGCGAAGCGCTGAATGTCATCCACATCCTGGGCTGTGAGCCGTCCCTGTTCGACGAGAATCGCGCCTATCGCGCGGCCGCGATCCTGCGGGGCATCCCGGCGCTTGACCGGCCTGTCGGCGATTTTATTCATATGGGGCTCTTCGTTGAGGACGGCGAAAACATTCAAATGACCGATGGTTCGAGCCGCCCGGCGGCTGTCTGCGGAACCCGAGCTTCGATGGCTCGGACTTGGATGAAACCAATCTTGCCCAGCAAGGGCACTCCCAGGATCTCCACCATATCTTCGTCTTCGCGTACACGGCGGTTGCGCATCTCGATTGCCACGGCGGCTCCGATTCCCAGTACCGCACCCAAAAATATCGCCAGTATCAGATTGGTGATGAGCTTCGGACTCGAAGGACCCTTGGGTGCGAATGCAGTGCTCAATTGCACGACGTTGGTTTGCTGCGTCAAACTTTCCAGATTGCTTTGCGCCAGCCGCTGGGATACTTCGTCAAGATCGCGCTGCGCCGACGTAACGTCGCTTTGGAAGATTGCCGCCTGGTCGTGTTGATATTTCAGCTCGAGGACGCGTTTTTTCTGCGCCTCCAGAGCCTGGCGCACCTCATTTTCACGGCGCACATTCACCTGGGTGGTGCTGCCGAGCGACGCCGCTATATTGGCACTCTCTTGCGCGATGCGGCTGCGCAGATTGCTTATTTCACCTTCCACTGCCTGGTAATCCGGGTGGTTCTTGCCCAGCCGGGCGGCGATGTCCGGGCGTTTTGCCTCCGCCTGCGCCAGGGCCGCTTTGAGCGACTGGATTACCGGGCTTTGCAGCACCTCGGGCAACGAATTGATGTCGGCACCGACCTGGCGCTGGCGTGATTGGCTGTCTTGCCGCTGTCCCTGGATGGTGACCAACTCCGTTGAAAGTTCGGCAAGGCGCGCATTTTCGACGTCGAGTTTTTCGTCTGTTGCAACGATTCCATTCCTGCTTTGAAAATCTGACAGCAGTTTTTGCTTCGCTTCCAGATCGGCGCGCAGAGCACGCGAGCGCTGATCGAACCAGGTCGCATACTGCTTCGCAGGCTCCACCTTCAACTCGATATTGGTTTCAATCGCGGCTTGCGCAAAGCCGTTGGCCAGCGCCGCGGCCGTGACCGGATCCGACCACTGCACCGATATGTCGATTACGTTGCTGGCGTGTGTCGGGCTATCGTGCGCAGGCGCCACGGCGAGCTTCTTCTCGAGCAAGAGGTTTGCGATGGTGACGCTGATGTCATCGCCGGTGCCCTTCGCCCATAGCTTTCTCGCTTCAGGCTGCTGGTCCAGCTTCAGCGTTCTCACCACCCGCTGGGCCACGCGCTGGCTGGCGATGATGTCGGCTTGCGTATTGACGTATGTGGCCTGCGGCTGCCCGGTCACCCCGCCGCCGCCGCCGGCCGCCACGGGATCGGATTTGCTGTCGATCACGATGGACGCGGTCGCCGTGTATTGCTTGGGCCAAATGAGGCTCGTGAACGTGACCAGGAGCACCACCGCCAAAAAGGTGCAGATGGCGATCTGCCATCGCGCACGAAGAATTACCAGGAATTGATTTAAGCTCATTTAGGCGCAGCCTCGGCAGCAACCTGCTAAGTCGAATTCGATCAAAACAAACTCTCCTTGACGTAAATGACGTCCCGGTCCTGGACATCATCATCCATGGAAACGCCCTCTTCCTTCACCTTGCCATTGGCGTCGCGCCGGTGCCGAACGATGCCGCGCTGTGTTCCCTTACCCGTGACGCCGCCTCCGGTCGCAAGCGCCTGAATCACCGTCATGCCCATTTCCAGGCGGTACTGACCGGGCTTTTGAACTTGCCCGTAAATATAGAACATGGGCGCGCGATTGACATATACGGTGTCACCGCCGTAGAGCTCAATATCATCGGCTGTGTTTCCGCTCGAGGACATTTTGACGATATCGACGTCGCGCCGAAAGGGCTTGCCGTTGCGCACACCGGAGACCGATACCAGTTCCCCGCCGGTCGGCGAGACTCCCCCGGCTGCGGCAAGCATTCCCGAAACATGGCCGCCGGCCGAATCGACTGAATATCGGCCGGACTTGTTGACTTCGCCAATGACGGATACCAAATTCCCGAAGCCCTCGGTCAGCAATATATTTACCTGCGGATTGACGACGAAACCGCCGTCTCTGAGCATTTGCGCGATCTTTCCCTCCGCAGCCGGCAGGGTAAGGCCCTTGACCGGCACTGAACCGATGAGCGGATAACCTATGGCTCCGGACTCCGACACCCGGACATCGAGGCTCAAGTCGGGATTCTTGAACACGCTGATTTTCAAGATATCGCCGGGGGCCAATAGATACTCCGGCTGCGCAGTTGCCGGTGCTGCACCGAACCAAACCGTGCACAGAAAGCAAGATGCCAGAAACCTAAACCAGCGGCCAACCCGGCCTGCGTATGGGAGGTATGAATTCACGGCTGCGTGCGCTGCGCTCATAATGTTTTACTTCTGCTGGTGCTAAACACAATAAAAGAGTACTGCAAAAGTACTCCATCAACCTCGTCTATGGAGCTGATGATTGTTTCTTTTTCATGCGGCCACGTCACTTGGCGGTTCGGCCAGGCCGTCCCTGATTCCAACCGGCGCAAACATGTTGTTCAAAACGGCGTCCCGCTCGAAATTCTCTTCCGCGAAGCTCCTGCCCCGCCGGCCCAGCGCCGCTCTGACTTGCGGGTTGTCCGCGAGCCTGGTGATCGCGCGCGCAAGTTCTGCGCTGTTTTCCGGCGCGACCACCAAGCCGCATTCCGAGACGATCTCGCTGATTTCCGTATCCGGGCGACAGGTCGCAATGATCGGCCGGCCGCTGGCCAGCATGCCGCACAGTTTCGACGGCAGAACCAGATCTGCAGCGTCCGGACTTTGCGGCAGCAGGTGAATGTCTGCCATCCCGAGCAAGTCCGATACGCGCCCGGAAGGCTGCAGCGGCATGAATAGAACATTGGTCAATCCCGCCGCCGCGGACTCCAGTTGCGGCTTCATGACCCCGTCGCCGCAAACGACAAACATGATGTCGCTGCGCGTTGCCAGCAGTCTGGCGGCCTCGGGTATCACCATCAGTCCCTGCTTGCCGCCCAAGGTCCCGGAAAACAACACCACGATGACGTCCGAGGATATGCCCAGTTTCGCGCGAAAGCCGCCGTTTTTCGGAGGCTTGATTCGAGCAAGATCTACCCAGTTCGGGAAATATCGGGCTTTGCGGGCTACCACGCCCTTGGACAGCAGACGCTGGATCATCCGGCCCGAAATCGTGGATACGGTATCGAATCGTTGCAGCAGCGATCTTTCCATGCGCAATACTATTCGCTGCAAGAGCCTGCCCTTCAACAGCCCCATGCTGAACGCGACATCCACCTCGAAGTCCTGCAAGTGCAGCCACCGTTTGGCGCGGCTCAGACGGGCGGTCAGCAGCCCCGCCGGCACGCACATGAACGCCGGAGCAACCGTCAGTACAAGATCGGGTCGCCACGCGATTTGCCACAACATCACTGGGAACGAGCTGATCGCAAACGACAACAGGTGCAATATTCGAGTCAATCCGCTTGGCGACTTGGGAACCCACAGCGGAGTTCGCCACACATCGACGCCTCGCCATTGTTCGCGCCGGAAAAGCGGCCAGCGATATTTTTTATCTACCTGCCATGCCGGATAATACGGAGGCGCGCACACAACGCGAACTTCGTGCCCGTTGTCGGCGAGCCACCAAGCCATTTCACCGGAGTATTTGCCGATACCGGTAGGCTCCGGTGCAAAGTTCGCGCTGTAAATCAATATTCGCATTAACGCCCCTGAATCCGACCTCGGATCCTCTAAGCGTCTACTTCGCCAGACATGCGGTGGCAAAGATGCCAGACATCCGCCCTGCTGCTCGTAAGCTGTGGTCTTACACGTGCCGCTCTGCATGACAGGGTGTCGGCGATTGCAGACAGCGTTCGGCCAATGGAATTCCGCCAGGAAAATTCCGCTAAGGGAATTCCCCAAAGCGAATTCCGCCGAGGAAATTGAGCGGGGATTTTGCGGCGGTTGGCGAGCGCAAACCCATGCTTGACATCGCGTCTTTTTTTCCCACGTCTGCGGCTCACCGTCGACAGCGATTTGGATCGGCAATCCTCGAACGAAAAACCCCGTTTTTTCAAGCTCCAAACCGACATTTGCAAATTGCCCCGGCGTCGCTTTCGCATTCGCGATTCGTCGGCACTGGGTCACATTTCCGAGCTCGACATATTTGCGCCTGTCTGTGCACTACGACAGCGTGCCCATTCGCACATCGCGTGTTGTACTCCATCTCGAAAAGGGCATACCCGGCGCAAGCCGGTGACGCAAAGCTTCCGGTCTGTGCGCAACAGATAGCGGGGTTCCCGAGATGGCCGCTGTGCCGTCTTTGTGAACTCACGCATGGCTGCTCGCAATCGGCGTAATTCACAAAGAGATGGAAACAGGTGGCCATGGTTTATCGGTCGAGCGCGTTGACAGCATTTGCTCCGCTAGCGTTTTTTTTAGTGTCGGCAATGAGCGGCTGCGGATCCGGCAGTAACTCGTACAGCGGCAATACACCAACGGCTGCGTCAACATCGGCGCCGACAGCTCCGCCAACGCCCGCGCCTGCGCCAAAACCTGCGCCGACGCCCGCGCCGACGCCTACTCCGGCACCTGCACCGCCCCCGGTCGCGGCCATCAAGGCAGGCGACGCATGCCTCCCATCAACGATGCCTTCGGCAGATGCCTTGTTCAATGCGCCGAAAAAGGTTTTCGCACATTATTTTCACCCATTCCCGGTGTCGATCGACAATGCCGCATCGGCGAAGGATTACTACAACACGCAATATCTCAGCATAAGCGGCGAATCGGACAAGTGGTCGAAACAAGGCGGCTTCCTTCGCCAAAGACCGCTGGGAGTGCCGGTAAGCACCAGCGCGAATTGGCCCCAGCTCAACATGGAGAGCGAGGTACGCGCCGCGATTGCGCGCGGCATTACCGGTTTTACCTTTGACGTACTGGGTGTGAACGATGCGACCGACAGCAACGGCACGTTGCGCCTAATGCTGGCTGCGGCCCACGCCGTCGATTCACGCTTTAAAATTGTCGTCATGCCCGACCTTTCGACTCTCGGATCCGACAGCAACGCCGTGGTCTCCATCATTGCATCCGCGGCCTCCAGCCCAGCCGCCTATCGGTTGAGCGATGGACGCATGGTTGTGTCGGCGTTTGACGCCGCACTCAACTCGGCCGCCTGGTGGCAGTCGGTGATCAGCCGGTTGAATGCTCAAGGTATTCAAATCGCCTTCGTGCCGACATTTGTGACCTGGCCGGCAGTTCCCGCCGCCTACGCTCCCTTCTCCTATGGCTTCGCGGACTGGGGCACGGCGACGGTGACGGCCTCCAGCGGGATGCAGGGCGATCCGAAATCCATTCATAGCACTTACGGCAAGATTTTCATGATGCCGGTCGATCCGCAGCAATACCGCCCCAAGGACTTTCTCTATTGGGAAGCGGGAAACAGCGCGACCTACCGGGATGCGTGGACCGGCTCGATCCAAGGGGATGCAGACTGGGTCCAGCTGGTTACCTGGAATGACTTTTCTGAGAGCAGCGCAATATCGCCTTCGACCGACGCGACTCTGCAGCGAAGCATCGGAACCGGCTATTACAATCTCACCGGTTATTACGCTGCGTGGTTTCTTACAGGCCAGCAGCCCCAGATCACCCATGATGTCCTGTATTACTTTTATCGCCGTGAAGCGACGACGGCGGCCGGCCCCGCGCAAAGCCAACACGACATCATTGCCACCGGCGCGGCGCAGAACGACATTGAATTGCTCGCCTTCCTGACGAGCCCCGGCGTGCTGAAAATCACCATCGGCGGAAAGACCTATACTCAAAACGCGGCCGCAGGCATGGCTTCCTTCAGCGTGCCTTCTCAGCCGGGAACACCGGTCTTCGCGCTGTCGCGAAACGGCGCAGACGTCTTTTCATTCCAAGGTGGTGTGCAAATCTATGGCGCCGGCGGCCTCCCGTCGGGAGTCCAGGACCTCACCTACTGGAACGGAAGCGCCTCGCTGGCGGGCGTGTGCTCGCTGTAATTCGGCGTCTGCTCGCTGAAGCTCAGAGCAACCCTGAGCCTTCCTTGCCCGAATCACCGCCGACCATGCGCCGGAGGCGGCGGACCAGCTGCCGGGCAGCGGTCAGGTAACTCGGGAGCGGCGTTCGGCAGAAAGCCAGCTTTCGAACATAGTTATCCACCGTCCACTCTGCGCTGGACCCTGCCGGGAAAAAGATGGTATCGCCGGCGACGACACGCTGTGAGGCGCCCGTAGGGAATTTCAGGGTAACCTCACCCTCCAGGATGTGGAGGGTCTCGTCGAAGTGATAAAACCAGTTAAAACGGCCCGCGGTGCAATCCCAGAAGTAGGTGCTGGCCGTTCCGTCCGCGCTGCTTGATAACAGCTCGAGGCGCGCGACCGGTTTACCGTCCAGGATCCACGCGGGCACAATGGGGTTCGCCACCAAATTTGCGGCGGACGTCCCGACCCTGATTGAGGTTTCAGTGACCATAGCTACTCAATCTATCATTGGCGCGCCGCAGTGCGTGTCGGCCTAATCCGCACTCGGGGCTTCAAATCGTCCTACACCATCTGGCGCTGCTCCCACAAAATTTGCCCGGTATAAATAAAACGTCAACAATGGGTGCGCAAACCGCAGGCTTTTCGGCAAGAGTTGCGGTACATCGTGATAAATATCCATATCAACAGCTGGTTCGATGCAAGCGCGGAGAAGCGACGTTCCAAACCGCGGAATGGCGGAATATGTCTATAATAATAAAATACATCACTTGGGACTCGGGCCTCGACCATCACATCCTTGAGAGTTCTCGGCCGCTGGCGCGAGGCCGTTCACGAGCGCACCCTTGAGCACCGCCTTACCTCGCAACACCAACGCTCTGTTCGCGCATGTCTCGCGCAATTCCGAGCGCACAATCGTGCCGATCAACGATTGCGCGGTTGCGGCCGACGCGCCTCGCCCCGCCTTCTATTGCGTCCACTCGGCATCGGGAGTAGCCGGTACCGATTTTCTGGATTTGGCCCGGCATCTCGAGCCGACGATTCGCTTCTACGGAATCCAAGCGCCGCCGAAACAAATGCCTGATATCGAATTTGGCGCCTCCGTTCAATCGCTGGCGGACTACTATGCAGCCGCCTTGAACAAGTTCCAGCCGGAAGGTCCTTTGTTGTTGGGTGGATACTGTGTTGGGGCGGTTATCGCGCTGGCAATGGCCGACAATTTACGCGGGCTCGGTCGCCAAGTCGGGCCGCTGCTCATGATCGATGGTGTACCGGAGAATACCGGCGTGGCATTGTCCCGCTGGAACCTGCGCTACTGGTTTGAACTTGTCCGCAACGTGCGCGGTTGGCTCAATCACGGAGATTTAATGAGGAGCCGGACGCTTCATTCGCTGCTTTGGAGCATCAGCAACAACGCAACTGCGATTGGCAAGGGAGCAATCGGGCTGAAGCGAGGACAAAAGCTGGGCGGCGGATACGCGATAGAAGGGATCATGGACGTCTCGCGATATCAACCGGTCCATAAATCGTTTGTCAATCGCTTGTTCCAGGCTTTGTTCGACTACCGGCCGAAAAGCTATCCGGGAAGCGTCGTTGTCTATGAGGCGACGGTGAAGCCGCTGTTGTACCTGCCGCAAATCGGGCGAATATGGCGAAAATTCGCTCCTCAAACGGAAATTGTCGAGATCGTTGGAACCCACATCAGCATGATGCACGAGCCTTATGTCGACCCGCTGGCCAAGGATATACAACGGCGCATCAACGCATTCTTCGCCGGCAATCCGCCGAACTGAGCGATCACAGGATCGATCTGTACCGTCTGCTTGACGACACATGATCGTCTCATCAAGCGCCACCGGTGCGGATGGCGAGGGCCGCGAGCAATGTTTCCGCGGCTGAACGGCGCGATGCGGGTATCATGAGGTCGCGTAGCTGCCGGCGGCGCGCCTGCCAACCATCATCACCCGCCATCCAAGCATCAAGATGAGCCTGAAGCTCGGAAAACGTTTGCGCGATCGGGCCCGGTGAATAATCCTCGAGCGGATGCAGCAGCAGTCCGCGCGTGGCCTCATAGCGTTCCATGTCGGGAAAATACAGAATCTGCGGGCGCTGGGTAATCAAGAAATCGACATAAACGGACGAAACGTCGGTCACCAGCAGGTCCACCTGGGCCAACAACTCGTAAAGGCCGACACCGTGTTCGAAGAGCGCCTGCTCGTCCACCATTGCCCAGTGCTCGTCATCTTCGAACGGCTTTCCCGCATTGATCGACATGGGATGCGGCTTAACCAGCAATTTGCAGTGATTCTTTTTCAGCCAGGAATGCAGCTGCCGCGCATCTGCTTCGCTCAATCCCAACACTGTATTGGTCTCTATCCCATCCTGCGTCATGAATCCCCGGGCAGAATTCCGGTACGTGGGCATGAAAAAGATGAGCCGGTCCGCCCCGCCGCGCAAGCGCGCCACATGATCAACGGATGCCGGGCGCGCCGCCGTCAAGAAATCGTTGCGGGGCAGTCCGGTTGCGAGCAATCGATCGGGGTTGAATCCACTGGCTTGAACCAGCACGTTGCTGAAAAACGCAGAGGTGCTGATGAGGTACGTCGACAGCGGCAATTCTGAACCCGGTACTCCCCGCCATATCTTTTTGATCGGCATGCCGTGCCACAGGTTGACGACCAACTTTCGCTTCGGCGCGGCGTAATTGAACAAGGCCCCATGGGTGTAAAAAACGCAATTGGCTCTGAAGTACGCCCAAATGCCGCGCAGCGAATATAGATACGAGAAGCAAATATTCACCTTGCCCAGACCGCGCCGCTGTTGCCACGCGGTGAACGGAGCCGGATCTTGGTGCACCAGCCAGTGGATTTGCCCTTTCCAGTGCAATTTCTCCAGCGCCAGCGCCAATGAAACCCCTTGATCATCCCCGTCTGGAAGGGTGACCAGCACGATCCGATCGTCCTTGGGAACCAGATAGTCACAGGCATAGAACACACCGGCCGCAAACGAGCGAAGACCGTTTTTGAGGACGCCGGCTGCCTTAGTCATTGCTCGGAGATGAGGTACTTGATATAGGTCGTTGAGATGCCGACGGTCCTGGGCAGATACGCGACCTCGCAGTGCGTCTTGAGGAAGTCGAACTTACCCTGCCAATCATCTCCCATGACGAAAACATCGATCTCATTGGAGAGCACATCATTCAGTTTCTGCTCCCAGCTATCTTCCGGAATTATTTTGTCGACATGTTTTATTGCGCTGAGTATCGCGAATCGCTCCGAGTAACTGAAGACGCTCTTCTTGCCCTTCGCCAGATTGAACTCATCGGTAGACAGCCCCACGACAAGATAGTCCCCCAACGACCTCGCGCGCTCGAGCAGCCGTATGTGGCCGACATGGAACAGATCGAAAGTGCCATACGTCAGAACCCGCCTCACGGCCTGACCACATGAATGCCAGGGCGAGTATTCGGACAACGCTGAAGCGGATCGCAGTAGGCAGTTGATGGGTGTGGCGTTGTATTGGATTTATTCAAATTCGATTGGCCCCCGATCTGCCGCGCAACCGCATCGGCCGGCGAATCTCCGCCTGACATTCAAAGGCCCAAAAACGCTAGGCGGCGACTTATTGTGGTGCGTTCAAAATAGAAACGCAACCGCGCAAGATCTGCGCAGCCGCTTGCTCGGGTGTAAATTTTGCAATGACATCCATGCACCGATGGGCGGTGTCGCCTCGACTTTTGGACAGCAGCGCGGCGCCTATCATGGCTTTTGTAAGTGCTTCCACATCGCCGGCAGGGAATGAATATCCGGTAACGCCGTCGCGAACGAGTTCCGGAACGCAGCCGCAGACGTCACTCACGACCACCGGACAGCCGAAGCTGAGCGCTTCGTTGACCACCAGGCCCCACGGCTCCCTGTGGCTCGGGAGAATCATCGCGACGCTGCTCATCAGCAACCGCCCGATGTCTTCCGGGGTTTTTGTGCCCAGAAATGCCACAGCGGAATCGATCCCCAGCTGCCGCGCGCGTTGCCGCAGCTCCTCCTCGAGCGATCCGGAACCCACCAAGTCGAGCGTGGCGGCGGGATCCAGTTTGCGGACGCGGCAAAATGCGTCGAGTAAATCGAACAGCCCCTTCTCCTGCGCCAACCGCCCGACATAGAGAAATCTCGAGGAGGATGCGGCGCTGAATGAGTTGCTCGCGTAGTAAGCGCGTATCGCTGCAGCATCGTAGTCGTGCGCGAGCGCGGCCGCCTGGCAACCATCGTAGATCTTTTGCGGGTCAATGCCATAACTCGCGACGTATTCCTTGCTTCTGATGCCGTAACAGAAAAAGCCGTCGCACTGACGGAAGAAAAACGCCTTCGCCTTCTCTTTCCATCGGTTCTTCGCACGATCGAGAGCGGTCGAATCACAGAACACCGCACGCTTGCGCCGCCGCAACATGCATATGAGCAACATCGCCCAATACTCAGGAAGGTGATAGCCCGGCAGGACAACCAAGTCGCTGGGGTTTCTGATCAAGTCCGCGGACAGCGATGTGATCAACTTGTAGGAGGGGATCTTTTCGTATGACTGCGAGAACAAGAGTCTGTATGGATACTTATGATACGAGCGATCGGCGCCGCCGAGACCCTTGCGATCAATTGACGTTTCCCCCACTTGTATGAAAGCGGTGGATACTCCGCTGCCGGCGCTGTTCGCGAAAACCTTTGAAAATATGGCGCCTTTGTATCTCGCCCAAAGATTGTTGTGGTAAATGCGAACGCTTCGGATGTCGGGTGTGCTCATGAGCAAAAAAACAGTGGCTGCTTGGATGCCTTGCAGGATGCGATAACATACAGGATGCCGGCATGTGGTTGCCAGCGGCGATTTGCCGTCACGGCCGCATGCGCCGCGATTTTCTTTTTTTGGGGTAACTCACCGAATGAACTTGCACTCCCAAGACGCGCGCCTCGAGGCACCGATCCGGGTCGCGGTCATTCTCGCCACCAAAGGTAGACCGCAAGCCGTTACCGAGCTGCTGGCCTTGTTGGAAAAGCAATCCTGCGCGCCCGCAGTGATTGTAATTTCTGCAACGGAACCGTCGGATATTGGCGCCACGCCTGCAACCAAATTGAACCTCGAATACCTATTCGGTCCCGCCGGATTGACCGCGCAGCGCAATAGAGGTTTGGAGCGGGTGCGAACGCGCGCCGACGTCGCCATCTTTTTCGATGATGACTTTGCGCCCGCGGGGAATTGGATCGAGCAATGCATGCAGCTGTTTTCGTCCGCAGCAGACATTGCGGGAGCGAATGGCACCGTGATTCAGGATGGCGCGAGGAGGCAGCCCCTCTCCTGGCAACAAGCGCAGGAGATACTCGCGCTGCCCCGGCCTGCCGATCCGCGCGCCTTGTCTGAGCTCGAGGATCTGTACGGATGCAACATGGCGTTCAGAATGTCCGCGATCAATGACCTGCACTTCGACGAAAGGCTGGTGCTTTACGGTTGGCTCGAGGACAAGGAATTCTCGCGCAGGGCGGCGAAAAACGGACGTTTGGTCGAATGCAGTCTGCTCGCCGGCGTGCACCTGGGGCTGCAGTCAGGGCGAGTGTCAGGAAAAAGATACGGCTACTCGCAGGTGGTGAACGCCTGGTATTTATACAAGAAAGATGCGCTTTCTCTGCGCGAGGCATCCATCAATATTCTGAAGGCGCTGCTTGTGAATGCGGCGAAAGCGTTTTGGCCTGAAAACCACATCGATCGTCGCGGTCGTCTGCATGGAAACCTGGTCGGTGTCATGCATTTGCTGTCGGGCGCTTGTCGTCCGGAAACAGCGGCTGAACTTTAGCCGTGACCGCGCCATGAGCTCATGACGATGATTCGTGAAGCACCCGATGAACCTGTTGGATGCAAGCCGAGCCCTCGCCCACCGCCGCCGCGACGCGCTTGACGCTTCCGCAACGGACATCGCCGACCGCAAAGACCCCGGGAATGCTGGTTTCGAAAAACTGCGGTTGACGGGCATTGGTCCATGTTGCCGCCGGCAGATCTTCTGCGCGCAAATCAAAGCCGGTTCGGACAAAGCCTTTTTCGTTGAGTGCCACGCAGGATTTCAACCAATTCGTGCAAGGCAGCGCTCCGGTCATGAGGAACACGTGGCCGATCTCGTGGGTTTCGGGAACGTTGCCGGGCGCGGTTTTCCAGGTCACACGGGTAAGCTGCTCCTGGCCCTCGAGCGATGTGATCTCTGTCCGGGTACGTAAAGTAATGTTCGGTGTGTCCGCGATACGGCGAATCAGATACTGCGACATGCTGTCCGCCAGACCATCGGCTCGCACCAATAAATTGACGCGCTTGCAAGTGGCCGCGAGATACACCGCCGCTTGACCCGCGGAGTTGCCTCCGCCCACCACAATGACTTCCGCCGTTCCGCACCGCCGCGCCTCGGTGCTGGTCGCGGCATAGTAAATTCCCATATCCAGAAATCGCGAGGCGTTATCCAGCGACAATTGGCGATACTCGGCGCCGGTTGCAATTACCACCGTATGCGTGCGCACGGCGTGGCCATTCGCAAATTCAATCGCGTAGGGCCGCCGGCCGCAGTTCAAGTGCAGCGCGGAGTACGCAGTCCTGATTTCCGCGCCAAATTTCTGAGCCTGAATCAGGGCGCGAGCTGCCAGGGCCAACCCGGAAATTCCCGTGGGGAATCCCAGGTAATTCTCGATCTTCGAGCTGGATCCGGCTTGCCCACCCGGCGTGCCGGTTTCAAGCACCAATACGTCAAGGCCCTCGGATGCGCCATAGACTCCCGCGGCCAGCCCCGCCGGCCCCGCCCCAACCACGACGACGTCCCGAATCCGCTCATCGTCGATTTGCTGATTCATCCCCAAGCAGGCGGCGACCTCTTCGTTGCTTGGATTCTTGAGCACGACGGAACCGCGGCAGAGCACCACCGGAAAGTCTTCGACCTTGATGTGGAAGCGGTCGAGCAATTCGCGCACCGTTGGGTCGCTGTCGACATCGAGATTGACAAATGGGTAGGTGTTGCGGGTCAGGAACTGCTGCAGCCGGAGCGTGCCCGCGGAGCGAGTCGAGCCGAGCAGCACTACGTCGCTGCTTTGAGTCGAGATGAGGGCCACACGGCGCAAGATGAAAGCGCGCATGAAAAGCTCGCTGAGCTCCGAGTCGGCCTGGAAAATCGTGCGCAGATGCGCCTCGTCGATCGACAGCACCTCGCCGCCTTCGCGCACTCGCATGCGCACAACGGAGCTGGCGCCGCGCAGCGTGCCCACGTCGCCGGAAAAACTTCCCGCGGTGTGGACGACGATGAGCGTCTCCCCCGCCAAGGTCGGCTGCACGATCTCAATGCTTCCGGAAAGAACGACATACATCGGCAGCCGGTCGCCCGGCTCGGCCAGCACCTGGCCTTTTTGAATGGCGCTATTACGACCGTACGCGCTGAGGCGCCCGATTTGCGCCGGCGTCAGGTGCGGAAACATTTGCGCGCTGCGGGCCGCGTAGGGCGATTGCGCGAACGTGCCTTCGAGCTTCACTTCGGTGTTCATACGGCCAGAATTCCCCTTGGGAGTTACAGCTTCTGAACGATGACCCGGCCCTGCGCGCTGACATAGACGTGATAGCGGTTACCGTCCTTGCACGTCGCTATGTAGTCGCTGTCGGCATTGCGTTTGGCGTTGGTCACTTCATCGCAGGTCATTCCCTGCAACGCGATGGTCGCTTTGAGATCCCTGGCGAACGAGGGGTCGTCCGCCGCCATTGACGTGTTGCTGCCGGCTGCTGCGGCCAGCGTCAGGATGAGTGCGAATTTGCGCGGTGCCATATGGTCTCCTAAAAACGATCTAGATCTTTGCCAATTTGTCGGGGTCCGAGAGAATGTTCCAAATCGCCTCTTTCGATGAGGCTATTGCCGATGCGAGCGGAGGATCGCCGTCTTGCAGCAGTGTGAGCACCTTGAGCAGCAGCAAATCATAGCGCTGCCGCATTTCCGGGCCGGGTCGCTTGGCGTTCTTGTAGAGCAGCCGGAAGTCATTGAGCAGATCGTCGACTTGGTTCTTCAAAGATAACTTCGTGAAAATCCCAATGGCCTTCGTGTCTCTGAGACGCTGTTCCAGGCTCGCAAGATCGAGTGTCGGAGGCGCTACGGGCTGCTGTTGGGACACCGGCGCGGGGGCAACGGACTTGGGCTGCGGCGCGACGGCTGCCTGCGGTTTGGACTTCGAAGCAGTTGCAGCCGATGCCGTGCTTGACTGCACCGGCGGAGACGTTCGCGACGGCGCAAGTGATTGCGCCGATGGTGGCGGCGGTGAGGGCTGAGGCGCGATGGCGGCCGGCTGGGCCGGCGCAGCGACGGGTGCATCCGGCTTCGGAGCCGCAGGCTTCGGGGCCGCCGGCGGCGGCGTCACTGAAGCACAGCCCGCCAAGCTGAGGAAGGCGACGATCTGCGGTGTGCGAGAGCGCATCGGTGTTTTGAGCCTAGCGTAGTTTCCAAAGGGGCCAGTGAACGCCGCAAGGATTGGGTGCGTGTGATCTGCACTCAAAATATTGGTCGGGGCGACAAGATTCGAACTTGCGACCCCTTGCACCCCATGCAAGTGCGCTACCAGGCTGCGCCACGCCCCGACCGAGACCGCGAATGATAGCCCAATTGGGCTTGAAGATCTTGAGTGCCGCTTCGGAAGGAGGCTAGCGGCGAAGAATCTTGATCAGCTCTTCGAGTTCCAACCGCATCTGATGAATCAGCTGTTGGCTTTGATTGAGATCGACTTGCGCATCATCGCCCGTGAGTCGATTTCGCGCGCCGCCGATCGTAAATCCCTGTTCATACAGCAGGCTGCGAATTTGCCTGATGATCAGCACGTCCTGGCGCTGGTAATAGCGTCGATTGCCGCGCCGCTTGACCGGCTTCAGCTGCGGAAACTCCTGCTCCCAGTAGCGAAGCACATGAGGCTTGACACCGCAAAGATCGCTCACTTCACCGATGGTGAAATAGCGCTTCCCCGGTATCGGCGG
>Ga0210406_10001753_pt1 | contig 25863 bp, 21 predicted proteins | sample IncBWC30MmetaG_FD_155454 | JGI IMG/M metagenome (GOLD analysis project Ga0210406, IMG submission 155454) | Forest soil microbial communities from Barre Woods Harvard Forest LTER site, Petersham, Massachusetts, United States - Inc-BW-C-30-M | ecosystem: Environmental > Terrestrial > Soil >... | reverse complement strand
TCAGCGTCCTTGCCGATATCAATCGTGCCCACGCGCTTCTCGATGCCCAACTGGATGGCGGGATTCAGGGTGACCATCTTCAGCGCCTCATCGTGCGTCAAACCGCCGTAGCGGATGGATTTCGCCGCTTCCTGATTGAGGTGGGTCGCTTCGGCCGCGTCGTCTGAATTGACGGAGACGATCACGCCGCGCCTGGTCATCAGCGCCGCGTTATACGGAATCGCGTCATACGCTTCTACCTTATAGGCCCACCAGTCGGAAAACGTGGATGCCCCGGTGCCCGCGGCAGCGATTTCGTCGGCCACCTTGTAGCCCTCTAGCACATGCTGAAGAGTCTGCACATGGAAGCCAAACTCTTTGGCGACGCGCAGCAGCATCAGGATTTCGTCTTCGCGGTAGCAGTGCGCGTGGACATAGCGCTTCCCTTCGAGGACTTCCACCAGCGGATCCAGCTTCAGATTACGGCGCGGCGGAATCGCGTTCTTTTCTCCCGTGGCCACGCGCTTATTGTAGTCATCCCAGGACTTTTTGTAGTCGCGCGCTTCGGTGAAGGCGCTGCGGATTGTCTCCTCGACACCCATGCGCGTAGCGGGATAGCGCTCCGGTGCGCCGCCGAGGCGAATATTCGAACGCTTGGGATTTTCGCCGAGGGCAAACTTGATGCCAGGAGTCGCGCCTTCAAAGGGCAACTTCGCTGCGGGTTGGCCCCAGCGAAGCTTGATGACGATCGTCTGCCCGCCGATGGAGTTTGCGGAACCATGCAGGATGTTTGCAGTGGTGACGCCGCCGGCGAGATCACGGAAAATCGAGATGTCGTCGGAGTTCAAGACATCGGCGATGTTCACCATGGATGAGACAGAAACGGAGCCTTCGTTCACGCTGCCGTCCACAGCGATGTGAGAGTGACAGTCAATGATGCCGGGCGTAACGAACTGGCCAGTGGCATCAATCACCACGGCATCCGCGGGCGCTTTCAGAGTGCCGCCCACGGCCGCGATTTTCCCCTCCTTGATCAGGATGTCGCCCTTGTCGATCGTGCCGTGCGAAACCGTGAGGATGGTCGCATTGTGAATGAGTATCACCGGCGCAAACGTATCCATTGCTGTTCCGCTTGTGACCTTTTCATTGGCGTTGAGGAACCCCGCGGCGGCGAGCAGGAACGCAGCGGTGGTACAAATTCCTTTTACACGCAGTTTCATTGCGCACCCCCCGCCTGCACAGCTGCCATTCGTGTGGGCTTGGTGCCGCTGAACTCAAAGGTGTAGCCCATCGCCTGAATCGAACCCTTCATGGAAGTCCCCTCGAATGTGCCGGTGAAAATAACATCGCTTGAGCTGCCTTCGATCAAGATGTTGATTTTGAAGTTGAATTTGTCGCCGCTCACCCAGCCGCTGAATACGCTGCCGGTGCCATGATCACTTGTGACGCTGCCAGTCAGGGTGCCGTCCGGCTGCATGGCCAGATCGGCGGTGGCTTCTTCCTGGCCCTGCGGTGTTGTGAGGCTCAATTTCCATTTGCCGGTCAGGTCGCCCTTGGGTGGTTCGCTGGGCCGCAGAATTTCCAGCACTTCGTACTTGCGCCCGTCGACGAAGACAATTTTGACCTTCGTTTTCTTGTCGAAAAGGTCGCCGTCGGTGACGACGAGATTGGCGATCTTCCCGTTTTCGATCGAGCCGAGCGTTTCCGAGACGCCAAAAATCTCGGCCGGCGAAAGCGTCAGAGCGCGCAAGGCAGCTTCGGGACTCAATCCCGCGTCAATCGACTTTTTCACCGCGGGAAGAATGTCCTTCGGCGCGGTGATGCCACCCGAATAGAATGCGAATTTCACGCCGGCTTTGCCGAGCGCGGCCGGCGAAGAGGGCGCGCGGTCGCGGAAACGCAGCATGCGCAGCGAAGGCGTCGCCTCCGGATCACCATCTTTTTCCGCTTCCGGCCATTTCAAGTCCACAAGCACGGGCATTTTCTTCGCGGCAATTTCCGGCGCGACTTCGTAGCCCATCTGCCCGCCGTAAAGAACCGCATTCAATTTCCATTCCTCGGCCAGGCGAAGCGCCCGGCGGATTTGGAGCGAGGTGTTTCCCGGAATCAGCACGACCGCGTGTTTCGCAAGCGCCGCCGCCAGGGCTGCATCGCTGCGGTCGTACTTCGGCCGTTCCGTGCCGCGGGGATTTTTCTCGTAGATTGCGTCCGCTTGCGTGTCCCAGTTCATGTCCAACCAAACCTGGCGGACATAGGCGATCCCGCCCATCACCGAGCCGGGAAAACTGCGGAATCCTCCGGGAGCCTGCAGTGAAACGGGAACCGCGACGGGTGATTTCACCACCAAATCACCGGCGCGGTCGCCGCCCAGATCGAGCACGGCGGCCTGGCCGGGAAACATTCCGCCTTTGGGCGCGGCGATCACGGTCGTAAATCCTGCCGACCTCCAGGTTTCCACGTGCGGGTCACCGGGGTTCACTTCGTCCGCGGCATTCCGCCACGGCGTGGTCCCAGGGCGATCTTCCGGACCGCGCGAAACGATCTGCTGCGGCCGGGCGCCAGCGTCTCCGGCAGACGCGGGAGGAGTCGCGGAGGCAACGCCAACGTCCGTGAATCCATCAATGAGTCCGGGGTAGACGGTGAGCCCTTTGCCGTCAATCACCCAGGCATCCGGGGGAATGGTGACGTTGGTTCCCACCGCGGTGATAATCCCGCGCGACACGATGACGGTCGCGTTCTCCAGCGGCGCTGAGGACACCGGGAAAACTTTCGCGCCACGAATTGCGAAGGTGCGAGGCTCGCCGCCCTGCCCGCGCGCGGCATCGGCTCCGAGCAATCCAAGCGAAACTTCAAGAAGCACAAATGCCCACAGGCGTAGTTGAACGCTCCTCCAACTCATCTCCGGCTCCTCGTCTTGCTTTAGTTATTGCTTTTGCGAAGTCCCCGTCGGACTTGCAATCCTCGCAGGCTATTGAGGCTAGTGGCAGGGTGGGCAAACGTCAAGAGCCAGCACAAAAAAAAAAGACAAGCGGAGTGGCGCTTGTCTCTTTCTGAATCCTGTTCGCTGCTCGGGCTTACGGCTTCTTTTTGCCGAATAGGCCGCCGAGTTGGTTGATGGTGTCCGCGGCTGATCCTTTGCTGCCGCCAGCCAATGCCCCGGCCGCGTTGGTCACGCCGCCTGCTCCACCGCCGGCACAGGAGAGTTCGGACTTCAGGAGGCTCGCTGCTGCGCCGCCGACGTCTGGCACAAATTGGGGCGCTGAAGTTGTACCGCGAACCTGCAACGGCACCTTGATGTCGCCGCCTTTGCAGCCTGCGGCGCCGCCACTAAGCATTTTACCCATTGTCCCGCCCATCCCGCCTGCCATCGAACCAGCTGCGGAGTTTGCAATGGAATTGCTCACCGTGGCCACGAGCTTGAAGTCCAGATTGTTCTTTGCGTCCACGGTCCCGTTGCCGACCATCGAGCCGAGCGCGGGAACCACTGCGTCCAGGTTGTCTGCTCGCAGTCCTGTCGGAGCCATGTGCAGATTCGTGGTGAACTTTTCAATGATCAGATCCCCTCCCGACTTGATTCCCGCGAGGGTCCCAACGCCTGACAATTTCTTTCCCAGATCAAAACCGGCAAGTTTTCCATTGAACAAACCGATCGTGCCATCGGTCACCAGTTTGTCGGTCGGCCCGGTAACATGCAGGTTGGTGTTCATCGTGCCAGCGCTCAGCCGCGACTTGTCCGGAAGATTGATGCCCAGCGCCGGGAGAAATGATTCGAGGTCCGTGGCGGGAAGGCCATCGCCGGTGATCTTCAGATCCACGATGAAGTCATCGCCGGCCGACCTATAAGTGCCGCTCAAATTGGACTTGGCGTTTCCGATATTCAGCGTGGAGGGATGCAGTATGCCCGTGCCTTTCACCAGGTCGTATTTGGTGTCGAAATTCACGATCGCCGGAACGCCCGCAGGACTTCCTCCCGCAACGAGCACCGCTTTCGAGAGTTTCAATTGGCCTTTCGTAGCCATCTGGCCTTTTTCGCTGACCAAATTTGCGTCCATGTCCGCAACTCCACCAAGTCCCAGCGCGGGATCCAGAAATCCAGTGCTCGCCAGATTGAGTCCGCTGATCGTGAGCTTCACGTTCTGCGGCGTGAGCGCGGCGTCCTCCGCATCTACAGGCCCGATTTTGCCGTCGATCTTCATGCTGCCGCCGCCCGGCAATTCCATGGAGAAGAGGACCGGGAAATTATTCTTCATGGCCACGTCGCTGGCGGTCAGATTGACTTTGGTGTAGACCGTGCGCTTGCGCGAGTTCGTGTTACCCAGGGTGATTTGCCCGTCTTCCAGACGCAATTTTCCGATGGACAGCGATTCGGCTGAATTGCTGCCGGAAGGGGCGGGGGATTTCGGAGCGGTTTTGCTGGAAGCTCCGCCAATCGAGGAAAAATTCCAGCGGCCGCTGGGATCCTTGAGCATCGTCACCTGCGGACTGACAACGGTGATTTCCGTGACATTCAATTGCTGGGAGAAAATCAGCGGGATCAGTTCCACGCCCACTTTCACGGTCTTCGCCATGAGGAATGGCCCGGAATTAAACTTGGGATCGTCGCTGACGGAGACATCGTCAATTCCGACGGACCCGGTCAAGAGGGACAAGCTTAAATTTCCGAGTTGCACCTTGCGGCCCAGCGCCTCGGACGCCTTTGATTCGATGGAAGGTTTGAATTTGTTGATTGGAATCAGGAATGGAACGACAACCAAAATTACGATGATTACGACAATGACGATGCCAATCCACTTTAGTTTGCTGCTCATGGGGACCTCCAATGGGGGTCTGGGAAGGCGTAGGCGGGCGCCGCAATCGAGTGCTGAGGGGATAATATCACAGAGAGATGGTGTTAACGGGGATTCGACCAGCGCGCGAAGGGGTCGCCCTGTCGCGCCCTCTCATACTACAATGTGGTGGATGGGGCTGTAGCTCAGATGGATAGAGCGTCGGTTTCCTAAACCGTAGGTCGGGAGTTCGAACCTCCCCAGCCCCACCATTCGTAGACAAACTAGGCAGGACCTCTGTCCATCCCTAGGATGAAGTTCTTATTTTGCGGCGCGGAGTGTTTCGAGAGCAGGCAACGAAACGGGCACCGTGAGCGCGCGTTCGGGCTGGTTTTTTCCGTGTTGAAGGGCGTCCACCAGCATGTCAATCGCCTGGCCGGTGTTTGGCGGACTGAAAATTGTGGCGCGCAGGAGGCCGCTGCGCAACCAGGCCTGCCCGGTCTTCGGTAAACCGTCAATTCCCAGGAACGGCACCGAAAGCCAGCGTTCGCGTTCCATTTCGTTAGGCACTTCCTGGAATGCCTTGCGGATGCCGATGGCCATGGCGTCATCCTGCGCGGCCACCAGGTCGATCTGGGTCTTTCGTGTGGTGGTCAGCTTCAGCCAGGAGCGTACCGCGCGCTGAGCGCTCTCGTCCGTCCACTGACCCTTCAACGTGATCAGGTGCATGTTGGCCGGCTTCAATTCCAACATCCCTTTGAACCTGTCCTTGGCAGCGGAATTTTCGGAGGGGCCCTGCATGTAAAGCACCGTGCCGCCCCTTGGAATCAGCGCGGCACACTGTTTGGCCTGGATGCGGCCAATCTCGACGTGATCCACGGTGACCACGAAGACCGGCACTTTGCCCAACCCACGCAACTCCGGCACATAGGTGGCTTCGCGATTCAACACCACCCAGGCGATGCCCTGGTTGACAGCCGCGCGGGCCACTTGCGGCAAGGCCGTGCCGCCCACCGGTTCGAAAATAATCGCGTTGGGGCGGTCGGCTGGTTCGGCCTCCTGGATGACTTTCAGAAGCTGAGTGCTTTGGTTGATAGCGTCGTTGTCCGAGTAGACGATCTTGAGATCGATTCCGTGCTTGTGCGCCGACTGTTCGGCAGCACTTGCCTGTTCAACTTGATAGTCGTTGTCGTTCGTTGTCAGTGAAATCAGTATTCGCAGGTTCTCCATGGCCCCATCCGGTGAAGTCTTCCTCTTTAACAATACACTTGTGACCCAAATTCGGCACGGAAAGCTCCAGCCGAGTTTCGCCGCGGAAACGGCGGGCGTCCGCATCGAAACTGTGAAGTAGCACTACGCGATTGCCTGCTGACAGTTTTACGGTTTTTCCTAATGGGCCGAGGTGAATTGCTTGGGATCGAAGACGGCCGGGTCCAGCTTTACGTCGCTCTTGATCTCCGTGTATTCCTCGCTGAAGACTTTTTTTCCGTCGCGGTAAACTTCCACCAGCGCGGCAATCCATCCGCCGCCTAGCTTGCGGTAATCCGCGAAACGAATGTCCTGCATTTTGGCAGGATCACTTCGGTCGGGTTCCAGCAGGCGCACAAACAACATGCGGTCTTTCTCCACCCAGAACTGCTTCGATTTCAGATCGCCCTTTTCTGCACCGAAAACGTAGACGAGCTTCCCTTCCCAGATATCTTCGTGAAATTTGCCGGCGTCGAAGCCTTCCTTCTTCACGATGGCCAGCGTCGCCTCCGGCGTCTGCTTGTACACGTCAAAGCCCAGCACCAGCAGCATGTTCACCTGCGGAACATTTGCCTTGACCTGGCCTTGCTTGAACACAGTCACATTCCCGTCCACCAGCAGGTATCCATTGCCCTCGCTCGGTGGCCCGATATCAATGCGGAGTTTTCCCGGCAGCAGTGCTGCTTCGTACCACGTCTCCACCTTGGTGGTGCCGTCGGGATTATAGGTGGTGCTCTTTTGCGTGAACGTCACCGTTGGATACCACGACGCCGCATAACGGTCGTGCATTTCCTTGACCAACGATTCCCCGTCTTTTACCGCTGCAGGTCGTCCCGGCGCCAGCCCCGTTATTGTTAGAATCACTACCGCCGGCAACAACAACTTCGAAGTTTTCATGTTTCCCTTTCCGGGCAACCCGAGCTTCCGCGCGCCGCATCCCACGGGTTCCAGACCTTTGGCACTGTACTCGCTTAGACGCGCCCTTGATAGAAAATCTCAAGTCATCGGCCATGACCTTTGCCGGAAGCGGCGCCTAGCGGTGAAAACTTGCTGGAAGTCAGCGGGAAGGCTGTAAAATAATAGGCGTGATTTCCACAAGAAACGTCTCCTGCCGGAAATCCCCTGGCGGAATCTTCCGCAGTTCTTCCTTGGGCCCCGGCAACCCAATCTGGCTAAGTCTGGTTACCCTGCTTTGCGCCCTTTCGGCTCATGCTCAGACTTCACAGGCTCCCTCCAGCGTGGGCGCCGGGCATGGCCAATCCGTAGCCGCTCCAATTGAACGTTCCTCCTCAAGCGTGCAACTTCCCGATCCGCCAGTTCCGGGGACCATCCACGGGACGGTTGTCGATCCAAATGGCACCGCTGTTGCCGGTGCCCGGGTGAAACTCGCCCGCCAGGACCAATCCGCTAACCCGGAAACGCAAACCGGCGACGATGGCCAATATTCGTTTGCCAACATCGCTCCCGGCCCGTTCCAGCTTTCCATTGCGGCGGAGGGTTTCGCCACGAAGACTTCATCGGGAGTCCTGCATTCCGGAGAAAACATTGTTATCCCGCAAATCACTCTGGCGCTGACGACCGAGGTCACCGAAGTGCGGGTCGAATTCACGCCGGTCGAACTGGCGCAAGAACAGATCAGGGATCAGGAAAAGCAGCGCGTGATGGGCTTCATTCCGAATTTCTATGTCACCTACATTCCGAACGCAGCTCCGCTGAACACCCGGCAAAAATTCGAGCTGGCGTGGAAGTCGACACTCGATCCGGTCACGTTCGGAATCACCGGCGCCGTCGCGGGCATTCAGCAGGCGGAGAATCAGTTCGGCGGGTACGGGCAAGGCGCGGCGGGTTACGGAAGACGCTACGGAGCGTCCTACGGGGACCTCGTCACCAGCACGTTTATCGCAGGCGCCATCCTACCGTCACTCCTCAAGCAGGATCCGCGTTATTTTTATAAGGGAACTGGCAGCAAGCGCTCGCGGGTTCTCTACGCGATCGCCAATTCCGTTATTTGCAAGGGCGACAACGGACGCTGGCAGGCAAATTACTCGACAATCATCGGCGGCCTCGCCGCGGGCGGTATCTCCAACCTCTACTATCCGGCGAACGATCGCGGCGCGGGATTAACGTTTGAAAATGAGGCCATCGGAATTGCAGCGACCGCCGTCGGCAATCTCGTCCAGGAATTTGTCGTCCGGAAGTTGACGCCGCACCTTCCCAACAACGCTCCCACAACTCCCTGATCTGCGATTTCCAATCTAACCGGTAGCCCGCTCGCTTGTCCGAACAGAGCGGGCTCTATGCGTTTCTCAGGCGGCTTTTCTCGGGCTGTCTTTCAGAAGGCCGAGGCGCACCAGGCTTTCGGCAGTGGCGACGAGAGACTCCTCATTCGAACGCGGCGTCCAGCCGAGCAACCGCCTGGCCTTTTCGTTGGTGGCGTTTTTCCGTTTGCCTAGCTCGGGCAAGATGAGCTTGATAGCCGGATCACGCAGCGCGGCAAGGCGCACGACCCAGTTGGGAAGTTGCCGGGTTGGCACCCGCTTGCCGGCCGCGCCCATGCGCCTCTTCAGTATTTTCGCGATGTCTAGCATGGTCAGGAAATCCCCGGCGACGGCGAGGAAGCGTTCGCCCCGGGCGGCGGGATGAGTCATGGCACGGATGTGCACGTCGGCGACGTCACGCACATCCACCGCGCCGAAGTAGAGCTGCGGGACGCCGGGCATCGCGCCGTCCATCATGCGCTGCACCAAAAGGATCGAGGTCGAATAGTCGGGCCCCAGGACCGGACCAAATACACCAACCGGATTGATGACGGAAAGTTCGAGGCCGCCGCCTTCCCGTGCGAGGAAATCCCAAGCCGCGCGTTCCGCCAAGGTCTTCGATTTCGCGTAAGGGGCAACGTCGTCGCCATTCGGGTCCGTCCAGTCCGTCTCATTGAATGGCGTTTCCCGCACCGTGTGGCCATAGCCGATCGCCGCAAACGAGGAGGTCAACACCACGCGCTTGACGCCGGCGTCGCGAGAGGCGCGCAGCACGCGCAGAGTGCCCTCCCGCGCGGGCACGATCAGCTCGTCCTCGTGCTTAGGGACGCTCGAGGGCAAAGGCGAGGCCACGTGCAGGACGCAGTCGCAGCCGGCGACGGCTTCGCGCCAACTCGCGTCGTTTTCGAGATCGGCGGCGAGGAAGGACAAGCGATTACCCGGTTCGGCGCCGCCTTCTTTCAGCATGGCGCGCACGTCGCCCTCGCGCTTCAGGTTGCGGATCGTGGTGCGCACCTGATGGCCGGCAGCCAGAAGCTGCAGGATGGCGTGGCTGCCGATGAAGCCCGATCCGCCGGTTACCAGAACAGTTCGAGACATCGAATGTCCTTTCGAGAGGTCACACACGAATTAGAGGGGTTCAACATTCATTCGGTTAGATATAATCCGGCAACGTAGAGCGTTGCGAGCGCGCGACGACGGCTGGCCGATGATTCTGGACTTGCTGCAAACTTACCTTGAGAAGATAAAATGACAACAAAAGGAGCGCAGGTGAGCGAGCCGCATCGTTTGTCCGTGGAACGCATTGAGCAGGCCGCGAGGATCATTGATCCGGTCTTTCTCAACTCGCCCCAGTTCCGGGCAGAGCCGCTGGAGCAACATTTGGGATGCCGCGTCGTCGTTAAAGTGGAAACGCTGAACCCGATTCGCTCGTTCAAAGGGCGCGGCGCGGAATATCTGACCGCGACGTTGAGTGGACGTCCTCATTTGGTGTGTGCCACCGCCGGAAATTTCGGCCAGGGCATGGCTTTTGCTGCGCGCAAGCGGGGACTGCGGCTTACCATCTTCGCCAGCGTCACCGCCAATCCGCTGAAGGTTGAGCGCATGCGTGCGCTCGGGGCGGAGGTCCGACTTGTTGGTGAGGATTTCACGGCGGCTCACTCGGCTGCGAAGGCGTTCTCAGCGGAGAACGGAGCGGACTTAATCGAGGACGGGCGCGTCCCTGCCATCACGGAGGGTGCCGGTACAATCGGGCTGGAGTTGTTGCGATGGCCGGAGCCGTTCGATGCCATCCTCGTGCCGCTTGGCGATGGCGCTTTGCTGGCGGGCGTGGCTCGATGGGTGAAGACGCACACGCCGGCCACCCAGATGATCGGCATTTGCGCCAGTGGTGCGCCCGCGATGGTGCATTCCTGGCGGGCGCGGCAGGCTCAGGAACTGGGACAAACCGAAACGATTGCGGATGGAATCGCTGTGCAGAGCCCGTACCCGGAGGCTGTTGCCGATCTCGTCGGCCTTGCGGATGACATCCTCCTCGTCGAAGACCATGCGCTGATTTCGGGGATGCGGCAGGCCCACCGGGAGCTCGGCATCGTGCTTGAGCCCTCCGGCGCCGCTGGCCTGGCAGCGCTGCCGACCTATCGCGAGCGGTTCAAGGGGCAGCTGATCGGCACGATCCTGACCGGGGGCAATGTCACCGGCGAGCAGATGCGTCAGTGGCTCTCCCCGTAAAGAAGAACCGCTCAGCCGGTGAAAGGCTTGCCATTTCTAACGAGCCGGAATCGCTTGCCATTTTGGGGCGCAAGCGTATAATTGAGTAGACACTCATCTACTGAGAATGCAGATGGCGCGCCCAAAGAGCGAAGACAAGAGAAATGCGATCCTCGGTGCCGCGACCCGCTTATTTGCGGAGCGCGGGCTCGCGGCCGCCCCGACATCCGAAATTTCCAGGCTGGCCGGCGTCGCCGAGGGAACTCTCTTCACGTATTTCGAAACCAAGGATGAATTGATCAACTCGCTCTACCGTGAGCTCAAGCTGGAGCTTGCGGACGCCATGATGTCGGATTTTCCGCGAAAAAAGAATGTTCGTACCAGGCTGCAGCATGTTTGGGATCGCTACGTCCGTTGGGGGATTGCGAATCCGAGGCAGCGCAAGGTGCTGGGGCAACTGACGGTGTCGGAGGTGCTCTCCAAAGAGTCCAGAGAGGCCGGCAGCGCGCCGTTTGTTGAGTTCCAAACCATGATTCGCGACGGGATTGAGGGGCGTGTCTTTCGAAATGACCTCCCGGTCGAGCTTATCTCGAAGTCGTTAGGGGCCTTGGTCGAGGCAACGATAGACCTGACGGTGTCGAACCCATCCAAAGCGGCTAAATACCGGGATAGCGGATTTCAAATGTTCTGGGCGGGCATAACCCGACGGTGATTCCGTGCATCGAATAAATGAGTGAGTAATCACATCAACGGCAAGGATAGGGGAATGAATATGGTGACTGAGCAAAAACCGCTGCCATCCGGGTTGGGGGCACGGACCACAGCCGAGGAAGCCCTCGGCGGCGCCGATCTTGGAGGGAAGGTCGCGATCGTGACCGGCGGCCATGCAGGTCTTGGCCTGGAGACGACGCGAGTGCTTTCGAACGCAGGGGCTACCGTGGTTGTCGGCTCCCGCGACACAAGGAAAGCGCAAACGGCTGTCGCAAAATTCAAGAACGTGGAAGTGGGCAAGTTGGATCTGGCCAATCCAGATTCGATCGATCGCTTCGCCAGCGAATTTCTGAAGTCAAATCGCACGCTCGATTTGCTTATCAACAATGCGGGCGTTATGGCGACTCCGCTGACGCGGGACGAACGCGGCTACGAGCTGCAGTTCGCCACGAATCATCTGGGGCATTTCCAGTTGACGGCAAGGCTTTGGGAAGCGTTGAAGAAAGCGCACGGGGCGCGGGTGGTGGCGCTTTCTTCCCGCGGTCATAGCAGGGGTGGAGTTGATCTCAACGACCCGAATTTCGAGAAGCGGCCATATGACAAATGGCTCGCTTATGGCCAATCGAAAAGTGCAAATTCACTATTCGCGGTTGAGCTTGATAAGCGAGGCCAAAAGGATGGCGTTCGCGCGTTTGCCGTGCATCCCGGCGGAATCCTCACCGACCTTCTTAAATACATGACGGACGAAGAATTAAGCCGGTACGGCATCTATCGAGAAAATGGTGTCGCCAAGATTCCGGATATCACCAAAGTTCCTGAGCGTTTCAAAACCATCGAAGAAGGCGCGGCGACCACAATTTGGTGCGCGGTGAGCCCGCAATTGAATGGCAAGGGCGGGGTTTATTGCGAAGACTGCGACATCGCGGCGATGGTTCCCGCGGATAGCAAGCTCAACAGTGGTGTGCGCCCGTGGGCCGTGGATGAGGCGGCGGCCGAAGCTCTCTGGAGTCTTAGCGAGAAGCTCACCTCCGTATCGGCTCGAGCGATTGCCTAAGAACGTCGGCTGGCCCGGCCTTTCGACTCGCTCGGCGGTACGCCGATTTGACGCCCTGCCAAACCGAGGGAAGTAGCGGATCTTATCGCCTTCGTCGCGTCGCCGTGCGCGGCCTCGATCACCGGCACGGAATTTGGCATCGATGGCGGCCCAGTCCTCACCGTCTGACGCCACGAAGGATGCGGAGTAAAGACAATTTTGCGAGTGGGAACTCAGGACGGTAACGAAAAGGAGCTTCATATGAGATACCGGTTATTGGGCAACAGCGGACTTCGAGTTTCGGAAGCAGCGCTCGGCACCATGACCTTCGGCGAAGAATGGGGTTGGGGCTCGGCGAAGGATGAGTCACGGAAGGTGTACGACGCTTTCCGCGATGCCGGTGGCAATTTCATAGACACCGCTAATTTCTACACGAACGGGACGAGCGAATCGTTTCTCGGCGAGTTTATGAAGGACCATCGCCAGGGCGTGGTGTTGGCCACGAAATACACCAACGCCAATCCTGGCATGGACCCAAACGCGGCCGGCAACCACCGCAAGAATATGATGCAGGCACTGGAAGCGAGCCTCAAACGGCTAAAGACCGACTATATCGACCTCTACTGGGTCCACGTTTGGGATCAGATCACGCCCGTCGAAGAGGTCATGCGCGGACTGGATGATTTGGTTCGCCAGGGCAAGGTGCTCTACGTTGGCATCTCGGACGCCCCGGCGTGGTGGATCGCGCAAGCGAACACGCTTGCACACCTCCGGGGATGGTCGCCCTTCGTCGGATTGCAGATCGAGTACAGCCTGATCGAACGAAGCGTGGAGCGGGAGCTAATCCCGATGGCCAAGGCCCTGAACCTCGGCTTGACCGCGTGGTCGCCACTGGCCCGTGGCGTTCTGACCGGCAAGTACCACGGCCACGGCTCGTCCGAGCAAGCCCGCATGAACAACGACGGGATGAAGGATTTCATGCCGGAGGAACAGCGGACCGACCGTGTCGTCGCTGCTGTCAAAGCGGTATCCGATCAGACCGGTCGCGGCATGGCGCAAGTCGCGCTGGGATGGCTTCGCTACCGGCCAGTGCCGGTCATCCCCATCATCGGTGCGCGAAAGCTTTCTCAGTTGCGGGACAATCTCGCGAGCTTCGACCTGACTCTCTCGGCGGACCAGTTGAAGATACTGGACGAAGCAAGCCGGATCGAACTCGGGTTCCCGTACGACATTTATAACAAGGAGATGGTCCGCGCCATGGTGTACGGCGGTCTGCGAGACCAAATCCTTGCATAATCGCCGTCATTCCAAGGCATTCGACGCGACACTGAATGAATACTTCCATGGAGGATTCTTATGTCTAAAGTCTGGTTGGTAACCGGCAGTGCAAGCGGTTTGGGGCGCAACATCGCGGAAGCTGTGCTGGCGTCGGGCGATCGCCTGGTCGCCACGGCCCGCGATCCACACCGCTTGGAAGACCTGGTAAAGAAGTATGGCGACCGGGTTCGCACCGCCTCTCTCGACGTAGTTGACGAGAAGGCTGCTCTTGCGGCGGTTCAGGTGGCGGTGAAACAGTTTGGGCGGCTCGATGTAGTCGTGAACAACGCGGGCTTCGGCGATGTTTCGCCCTTCGAGCAGTTGAGCCCCGAACGATTCAAGGCGGTGATTGACACCAATTTTTATGGCGTTGTGTACATGACTCGCGCGGCGCTGCCGATTATGCGCAAGCAAAAGAGCGGCTGCATCCTTCAGATATCGTCAGTGGGCGGTCGCATAGCCGCCATTCCCGGCAACTCGGCGTACCACGCTGCCAAGTGGGCCGTTGGAGGATTTTCTGAGTCGCTCGCAACGGAAGTGGCTCCGTTTGGCGTGAAGGTCTGCGCGCTCGAGCCCGGCGGCATACGCACGAACTGGGGCGCCCGTGCGCACAGAGGCACGCCGGATCTGCTTCCGGACTATGAACCGTCCGTAGGCGCGTTCCTTAATAGGCTGAAGTCTCACTGGGGCCAGGAGAACAGCGATCCTGTCAAAGTGGCTCAGGTCGTCCTTCGTCTAGCCGCCAGTGATCGCCTCCCTGCGCATCTTTTGCTGGGCAGCGACGCCGTTCTATACTCTGGCCAAGCGGATGCGACGCGCGCCGCCGATGCGGAACAGTGGCGGGAAGTTAGCGTTTCGACGGACGTCGACGCTTCGCGAGCGCTGCCTGATTTGAAATTCTGAGCGAACCGCGCGTGGTTGGCGAAGCCAGAAGAGAATTTCACTATTTCACTCCAGGACCCGGGCTCCAAATTCGAACCGGGGACTCACCCTTTTGGTTTTCGCGTTACAAGTCAATCGCCACGTCACCCTGAGGTTGAGAGCAACAGATCAGCAGGTTTCCCCGGGCGGGAGCTTCGAGCGGTTCGGGTTGGTAACTGACATTGCCCGAGATCAATCCGCTTTCACACATGTGGCACACACCGGTCCGGCACGACCAGCGCACCGGCACATCGCAGGCCTCTGCGAATTCGAGGAGGCTGGCAAATTTCGGCGACCAACAGACGTTGAGGCCGCTGCGCGCAAAGGACACTCGAGGGCCAGTCCCGGTGGCTCCTTCCGGCGGGTGAGGCCGCGCATGCGACGATTCGGCGATGCCCGGGGTAACAGACTTGCCGGCTCCGAAGATCTCCGTGTGCACCCGCTCGTCGGAAACCCCAAAAGCCGCGAGCGCCAAGGTTACATCCTTCAAGAAAGTGCTGGGACCGCACAAATAAAAATCCGCATCGCGGGGAACATCAAGTTTTTCGAGTGCATCGCCAGCAATCCGTCCCGTCCAATCGAAGTCTACGCCGGGACGATCTTGCTTCCTCGGGCGGCTGTACCAGATATGGCTCTTACCATGCGCCAAGCGCTTGACCAAATCCCGTGACTCCTCCGCAAATGGATGTTCCTCGCGATTCCGCGCGCCGAATAACCACCATACTTCGCGCGGTGAAGCCTCTTGCGCGAGCGCGTGCAGCATGGCCAGCACCGGGGTTGCTCCCACACCAGCGCTAAGGAGAACAACCGGTTTGTCGCCGGGTTTCAGCGTGAAATTTCCTCGTGGAGCCGCGACGTCCACCACGTCGCCCACCTTAATTTGAGTATGCAGATAGGTGCTGGCCACTCCGTTCACTTCCTGCTTGATGCTCACGCGGTAGTGGTCTGTGGCAGGCAAATCGGAAAGCGAGTAGTTGCGCAACACCGCGGGGCCGTCGGGCTCAGGTTGTAAGCGCAACACAACGAATTGACCTGGCAGAGCGGCGACGAGCGGGCGGTCATCCGCCGGCAACAATGCCAGAGAGATTACGCTGCTGCTCTCGCGCTCGATTCGCGATACTCGTACGGGGCGAAAACCCGGCCAGCCCGGCGGTGGACCTGCGATCGGCGCAAGCCCTGGGTTTCCCGTCACCTCGGTGCCCTTCGTCTCCTCTTGCAGAAGCGCTTGAAACGAACCTCGCCACCCCTCGCTCAGTGCGGGAATGCGCAGCGCTCGATTCAATTGCTCGCGGGTATGACCGCGCAGATACAGCACCGCGTCAATCGCGGCGACGCTCATGTGCTCAGGTCCATCCGCGACCTTTGTGATCTCGTCTCCAGCCCCAACCTCGCCCTCTTCCAGTACGCGAAAATAAAAGCCCGGCCGGTGATGAGCTACCAGCTTTGCGGGCATCTGCGGGTCGTCCAGACGGATGCCGACGCGGTAACACGTGACCCGCGGCTGTGAAATCTCGAACAGAGCGGAGCCAATCCTATACAGATCACCGATGCACACCTCGGCGTCGGGCAAGCCCTCTACGGTAAAGTTTTCCCCAAATTGTCCGTAGGAAAAATTGTTGCGGCCGAGTTCGCGCTCCCAGTAGCGATAGGAATCCACCTGGTAGACCATGACGGGTCGATTCGGGCCGCCATGGCCGCCCAAATCTCCTTGGCCGTCCCCGTCGATGTTGAGCCGGCGGACCATTACCCGGCCCGGCGTCGGGTTTTTCCAGATGCCTGTGTGGACGGTCTTGCCGTGCCACGTGATGTCACGCGGGAGGCCGACGTTGACCGATACAAGCCGTGCAATCAATGTTCCTCCTGAATTTCGGCTGCGAGTTAGAGAGTGAAATGCGCTATCCCGGCACATTAGAATTGAAGAGTTTAGTGGTGCGCCCTAGGGGACGATTTTAGAACTCTTCAGCTGGATTCAGTACCAGTGTTATCTGCCGAACACTAACTCTGGGGTGACACGGGGAAAGGAGACCGCTCAACAGAACTTGGTGTCGTATGATTCCGTGCGCAGACCTCATATCGATTCGCGAGCCGTCATACTGCTTTCATCTATGCGTATACACTTCGTCAATTTCGAGCTTTAAAGTCCAGGTGCTGGGCAAACCTCCAACGATCCGCATGCGCCTGCATCTCGGTTCTGAGGTGCCTTCACTCACGAACACATCATAGACTCCTGGAGGAAGTGAAGCTTCGTAACGGCCCGGGGTCGAACTCTTCAGAACAAACGACTTTTCGGAATTGTACTCGCGTACGAAACCGTGCGCTTCGATGTACACATCGTTGGCGGGAGTATTATCATCATCTCCCCAGGTGACACGCACAACGAGTGTTCCATTTTTCTCAGGCTGGCGACCTTCCTCGCCCGCTTTCTGCGTCGGCAACAGTGCGAGTAGGAGCACTAGCAGCTTCAGAGACCTGAGACTTAGAAAACTCATGGTAATCCTTTCTGCAGAGTGTCGTCGCTTGCGTTGAGGATGTCATGTAGGCAATGTTTTAGGAGGAATAAGTTAAATGTTATTAGTGGTGCGCCCGGCGTGATTCGAACACGCGACCTCTTGCTTCGGAGGCAAGCGCTCTATCCAGCTGAGCTACGGGCGCACAAAAAACGAACAGACAACTTCCATAGTTTATCCTGTCCTTCTCTTCGCCGCTAGAGTGGTTCTTGGGCTGTGCGGCGGGAGGGCGGCGGGCCTTCTGATATTGAGCTGGGCCACTTGAAAGTGGCCGCTACGCTGCGGAGGCGCGACGGCCGGGCTGCGCTTATCCCTTTGAGCGGTTCTTGATGTCTCGGGCGAGCTTCTCGATCTCTTCGGCTTTGCGCACCAGGTTCAGGCTCAGCACTTTGCTGGAATCCGTCTTGTCCACTTCCGCCTTCAACTCCGTCGCCAGGTCGTAAAGCTTCTCCACTTTTTTCTTGATGTCCTTCTGATTCTCTTCCAGCAACCGCTTTTCCGCGGATGGCGCCAGTGGATTCTCGGGCGGGGTGTCCGGCCCGGTTTTCTGATCCTGGGGCAGCTTGGGGTTTTGCCCCCGCGCCAATCCTCCGGTAAGTCGGGTGGCCAATCCGGCCGTCAGCAAGCCGCCCAGGAATGTTCGCCTGTTCTTCACCGCGACTCCTCCTTCGCCACTCACTCGGTACCCCGGGACGCTGCACCGCGCCGCCACCAATGTTATACTCGCCCCTCAACCAATCTTATGTCTAGTCTGCTCTCTTATTTTCCGGACACCGGCGTGGCCATCTTCTTTCGTCTCGTCGCCATCCTCATCGTGGTGCTGGTGATCAACCGACTGCTGCGCCTGATAACCAACCTTTTGATCAAGCCAGCGGCCTCCGAGGCCCGCGCCGCAAAGGCTCGCGAGCAGCAAACGCGGACGGTCGCGCTGGTCCTCTACGGCGCGGGCAGCAAAATCGTCTGGGGCATAGGGCTGCTGACCGCCGCTGCGGAGTTCAAGATCAACGTATTGCCCGCTGCCACACTCGCCGGCCTGGCCAGCCTGGCGCTCGGCTTTGGCGCGCAAAATCTGGTGCGCGACATCATCACCGGCTTTTACATCATCCTGGAAGATCAGTTCGTTGTCGGGGACACCATCCAGGTCGGCGACACCATCGGGCGCGTCGAACACGTCACCTTGCGACGCACCGTGGTTCGGGATCCTCGCGGCGCGCTGGTCACGCTTTCGAACGGTGAAATCCGCACCGTCGCGAATCTCAGCCGCGACTGGTCGCAAGCGTTCGTGGACGTCGCTCTTTCTCCGCAGCTCTCCCAGGAAAAAGCCTTGCAGGCGCTGGAAGCCGCCGCCGCCGAATTGCGCGGCGATGCATCCTGGTCGCAAGCGATTGTGGACGGCCCGCGCATACTGGGCCTGCAGAACTTTGACCAGAACTCCTCCACTGTGCGCCTGCAGGTCCGCACCGCACCCTCCCGCCAGGACGATGTGGCGCGCGAATTGCGCCGCCGCATCCAATTAGAGTTCCAGCGCCGCGACATTCCCATCAGCGGCGTGCAACGCGTTGAATTTCAATCCGCTCCCGCTTTTCAGGGTGACGCTGTCCAGCCTCCCTTGACATGAACTTTCGCATGGATATGAAAAGGAGTGTCACGCATGTCTCAGATCAGCTACGAAGAAGTTAATCTCATGCTGCGGCTCTATGACCTCCGGCGGGAACCCCGGCTGCGGGAAGCGCGCGCGTGGTTCGTGGACCATTTCCACGCGGGCACTCCCGAAGAACTTATGCAGAAATATCCGCAGGGCAGCCAGGAAAATACTTATATCCGGATGGTGATCAGTTATTGGGAAATGGTGGCCAGCATCGTAAACCGCGGCCTGATCAACGACGAGCTGTTTTTTGAGAGTAATGGAGAACTTTGGGTGGTGTGGGATCGCATGCGGACCATCGTTCCCGCCTGGCGCGCCGCGTTCAAGAATCCCACCCTGTTTTCGGGAATCGAAGAAACCTGCAAACGGCTGGAAGCCTGGCGCGAGCGCCGCGCGCCCGGCTCTTCCGTGGCGATGCGCCAGATGATGGATCTTTCCCGAAGCAAGATGAAGTGAGTCTCCGCCGCCTCAGAGGTCGCCGCTCCACCATGTAGTTCACGGCGCCAACACTGGCGTTTCCTTTGGCTGCTCCTCAACCGGTTTACTGACACCGAAAGGCCGCGCCACTCGCACGCAGTTGCGCCCCGCGGCTTTCGCGGCATAGAGCGCCATGTCGGCCTGGTACATGAGTTCCTCCACGGTGCACTGGGTAAATTCCGTCGAGAGCGCCAGTCCGATGCTGATCGTCACGGTCACCGGCTTGCTTGCCGTCTGGATCGGACAGCCCGCGATCTTCACCCGCAGATTTTCGGCCCTCGAGACTGCGCTTTCAGGGTTGCACTTGTTCAGGGTAACCAGAAATTCTTCTCCTCCGTAACGCCCCACCATGTCGTACGACCGGACTGAATTGTGCAACCGCCGCGCCACCTCTCGCAGCACATCGTCCCCGACTGCGTGCCCGCACTCGTCGTTGACGCTCTTGAAATGGTCGATATCGCACATCATCACCGCGATGCAGCTGCGTTCCCTGCGCGAGCGCATGATTTCGTGCGATATCAGCTCCACAATCACGCCGCGGTTCCATAGAGAGGTCAGCAAATCATGCGTGGCCTGGAATCGCATGCTTTCCCGGGCTTCCACAAGGTGGTCTTCCAACTCCAGAATGCGATGCCCGGATCGCAGTCTGGCTTTCAGCTCGTCCGCGTCGAAGGGCTTCGTCAGGTAATCGTCGGCACCGGACTCCAGACCCGTCACGATGTCCCCTTTCGATTCCTTGGACGACAAGAGGATCAGGTACTTGTAAGCCTGTTCCTTGCGGCGCCGCACTTCACGGCACACCTCGACTCCATCCTTTTCGGGCATGACCCAGTCCAGGAGCGCCAGCCGCGGCGCATCCTGCTTGACCAGTTCCGCGATCGCCTTCGCCCCGTCTTCCACGGCAATTACTTCGTACCCGGCGCGCTGCAACGTTCTCCCAAGAAGTGCTCGCGAGATGGCGTCATCTTCGGCAACAAGAATTCTCATGGCTTCACCTCGGCCAGTTGTGCTTCCACTTCCGGCAGAATACCCTCCAGTTCCTTCGTCAGTGCTTCCAGCAATTCCTTCGATTCCATTTGCAGGCTCCCCCAAGAAGCCTGCTCGAGCGCGGCCGCGATTTCCGCCGCCGCGCCCATGGAAAGATTCCTCAGCATCCCCTTAATCGTGTGCGCTGTCCGCGAAAGCTCCTCATAATCACCCTTTCCAATCGCTGTATGGGATTTCTGCAAATTCATCTGCACGTCTCCCCGGAACATCACCAACAGGTCATGGAACAATTCCTGGTCGCCTCCGAGCCGTTCCATCAGTTCCTTCAGGTCCCACTCAAATTGCCGCGGCTTTTCTGCCGCCGTTTCCATGGGTTGCTTCCGCATATCCCCTCCAGTCAGCCGTTCAATTTCGTTTCGTAAGAATTCCGTCCGTATCGGCTTGCTGAAATATCCATCTATGGCGTTCCACCATCGGTTTGCCGGTGAATGCATCCGCTACGCAGCCCCAAAACAAGGATCGCCCCGCCCCAGCGCGCAATTCTTGGCCCGCTGCCTTGCTTCGCTTCTTGCCTCACTGGATCGCCATCTCCCTTTTTCGACGGGCTTTTCTGCCATGTGCCTACACATGCGGCAAGGAACCCCGGAAGAATGTGTGCACGGCGCGCGCCATCTTCCTTGTTGAATCGGCTGATTTTTCGTGCAGATAGAACGACTTGCGAGGTTAGAATTCTCTAGCTTTGCACAACAGTTTCACAGCGGAACATTTCAACGCATCTGGATTCACTTCCGCGCATTCCCTGCATCGGCGGCTCCTCTCCTTCTCTAATTTCAAGTTGCGGCATCGCTCTCCAAACACTCCCGCAACTCCTTCCAGAATTCCGCAACCGTTTCGGCCCGCCGCTCTTCGATATGCGCAAACGCGCCTTCAAAAAACGTCTGCCATCGGGGCGGCGCATTTGGCAACAGTTCCGTCACGGGCGGGAAATTCATTCCCATGATTGCGCCTTGTAGAATCACCGAATCCTCCCCCGAAAACGGAGCGCATCCACAAAGTGCTTCATACGCAATCACGGCTAGCGCCCACAGATCCCAGCGCGGCGAAGCCGAGCGCCCGCGCAATTGTTCTGGCGACATATACTTCATGGTTCCCACCACCACTCCCGTGATCGTGTCCCGCGTTTCGTCGGCGGACTGCGGCAGCGCCTTGGCGATCCCAAAGTCGGTTATCTTCACGACCTCACTCACATCCTTTTGCGACAGGAAGATATTTTCTGGCTTCAGATCCCGGTGGATCAGCCCTTGTGCATGTGCCGCTCCCACTCCGGCGCAAATCCCCCCAAACAGCTCCAGCGTCCTCGCCGCACCCAGGCGTTTCTTCGTTTGTAGTTCCTGCCGCAGTGTGATGCCCTCCAGCAGTTCCATCACCAGAAACACTCGTTGTCCCGCCTCCACCCCGAAGTCATACACGGTTACTACGTTGGGATGAGCAAGGCTTCCGGTCAACTGTGATTCCCGCCGGAATTTGTCGATCGCTTTTCGGTCCGCGAAAAATTCGTCCCGGATCATCTTCACCGCCGCTTCGCGGTTCAGCGACACGTCCGTCGCCCGGTACACCTTTCCCATGCCTCCTTGCCCTAATCTTTTTTCCAGCCGGTAGCGTCCTGCCAACATCCGCGGAGTCGCCACCAACCTCAACGCCGTGCCTTCTTTGCCGCATCGCGTCGTTCCCGTGTCGTAACACGTTCCGCATGCGGGACATTCCTCAAACGCCCGCCCTGCTTGCATCGCGCTGCCTCGCATCAGCAGCAGCGCCAGCGCGCCCGCCACGTTTTCCAGTAGCGCCGTGTCTTCTGTGCTGTACGGTTCCTCCGACAGCTTTCCTGCCAGCACCAGCAATGCCTCCGTGCTTCCCTCCTTCAGCGCCACTGGCACCAGCAATTCGATGTGTGCCTTCTGCAGGAAATCCTTGTCCACCTGCGGCAGTTGCTGTCCCAGCCAGCCGGTTCCCGCCTGCGTAATTGGCACCGGGCACTCCAGCATCCGCACCAGTGGTATTAATTTGTTTGTTGCGGGCAGGTCCGTCGAGAGCGAACCCGCTGGCGCTGCCGCCACGATGTGATAAACGCTCTCTCCTGGCCGGCGCACCAGCAATCCGCATCCTTGCGTGTGCAATGCATCCGCCACGCGTCCCACCACTCGGGGCGCTACTTCCTCCACGCTGTCCGCCCGGCGAATGTCATCCACGATTTCGCGGAACAATTGCTGTGCGTCATACTTGTCTCTGAAAAATCTCCGGTCCAGTGCCGACAGCCATTTCTGTCTCTGCGTCGATGCCAAAGCCGCAAGCGCGGCGATCGCCACGTAACTCCCCGCATGTGTCTTCAGCACGGAAAACAGCGGCTGCCTTCCTTGCGCAATCACTGTCGCCAACAGCAGTCCGATCGCCACCACCGGAATCGCCAGCAGGACCCTCCGCGCGAGCGCATACTGCACTCCTCGCCGGATGATTACCCGCACATCGAACAATCGCTGCTTGAGAATCGCGTACGCGAACGACATCGGGAATATCAACATTCCCAGCGCGCACGGCAAATAGACGTACGGCGAATCGAAGAATTGATAGAACCCCGGGTTGAGGTTAATCAGCGATGAGCCGATCACTCGCGGGAGGTAAAACACCATTGCCACCAACGCTCCAAACACCAGAACCCGGAAGCGTCGCCTGTCGGTCGCCGTTTCCAGTTTCCAGTAGCTCAGCGGCAACGCCACCAGAACGACGCCCAGATACACCAGGCTCTGCACGCCGAATACAAACAACACCCACGGCGGCGTTAGTGCTGTCAAATGCTCCGGGTCGTACACCGTCCTGCCAAAAAGATAAAGCGCGTACACTGTCGCTACGATCGGCCCGGCGCAAAATCCCGCCCACAACCATCGGTTCTCAAACAATCGCTTCGGGTACAAGCAGAAAAACGCCGCCAGCAGCGGCGTGCGAAATGCCGCGCTTACATATACCAGCGTCACCGGCACTGCCATGAACAATGGCAAATTCCGTGTCCACGCCGACAGCCCCCATTGAAATGCTTCAAACACCGTCGCCATCACCACCAGCACCCAGCCTCCCAACCTCGACACAAAATCGCGCGGCCGGTTGAACACCACGAACAATCCGATCATCAACGTGATGAATTTGTAGGCCAGGAAAATAATGTTTGAAGCACGAACCGTATCATTCCATTCGTCCCAGATTCTCCCGTGAATCGCGATCGTCAAGTCGAGAGTCTTCAGCCCGCGCTGCACGCGAATCGCCGTCGGCCGATCGGCCTGAAAATTCATCCGTTGCGCCATCCAGTCCACGACTGTCCCAATTTGGTGTCCGTTTACGCTTAAGATTTGGTCGCCTGGCTGAAGACCGGCGCGCGCCCCGGCCGTCTGTTCGCCAACATCAGTCACCACAACTCGCCCGGATTGCTGGTCGATTCCCAGGCCTTCTGATGCCAGCCCAAACAGCATGTAGTAGCCCAGATAAACATTTCCTATCAGGCTGATGGCCGCGAGGGCCACGATGCGCCAGGGATATCGTGTGGAAACCACCGGAATGGCGCGATTATAGGTTCATCCCACGCTTCTTTCCACAAATCAAGTGTCGGCACACTTCCGCACTCGGAGCGGTTCGGCGGCAACTTGGTTTTAAGTCAGGATTTATGGTGGCTAGTTAGGAGAGGAAGAACAAAAGGGAAAGACTAAGGAACGAAACTGTTGGAGGCGCGGGTGGGAATCGAACCCACGCATAAAGGTTTTGCAGACCTCTCCCTTACCACTTGGGTACCGCGCCTCAATCCTTAATTATATCGAAAATCTTCACTGCTTGTCAGGCCAATCGGCGCGCTTTTGCACCGTAATCGCCCGAAAGCCTCTTTCCCGGCCCGGAAACGGTCTCGCTCGAATTCACTTTTTTACAGGTTCTTCGATCTGCGCTTCCCGCAGGAATCGCGCCGACTCTTCCGGCGGCGTCGGGTTGATATAGAAGCCTGTGCCCCACTCGAAGCCCGCCACCTTGGTCAGCTTGGGGATGATTTCAAAGTGCCAGTGGTAATGGTCGTTGATCTCTTCGCCGATCGGAGAGGTGTGAATCATGAAGTTGTACGCCGGGCGGTCCAGCACCGCATCCATGCGCATCAGCGTGTCTTTCAGCATGTTGGCCAGCGCGCTGTACATGCTGCTCTGGTTGTTCTCGTAAGCCGAACTGTGCACCTTCGGCAGCAGCCACATCTCAAAGGGAAATCGTGATGCGTAGGGGGCGAGCGTGATGAAGTGGTCGTTTTCACCGACGATCCGCTCGCCGGTATCGCGTTCCTGCCGGATGATGTCGCAGAAAATGCAGCGCTCTTTTTCGTCGTAGTAATGCCAGCAGTTGTCCACTTCTTCGCGCACACGGCGCGGCACGATCGGCAGCGCGATCAGCTGCGAGTGTGGGTGTTCCACCGAGGCGCCCGCCGCCTCCCCATGATTCTTGAAAATCAGCACGTAGCGGAAGCGCTTGTCGTTTTTCAGGTCCAGCATGCGGTCGCGATAGGCCCACAGGACATCTTCAATCGATTTCTGCGGCAATTGCGCCAGCGTTGTCTGGTGCTGCGGCGTTTCGATGACCACTTCGTGTGCGCCGATGCCGTTCATCTTGTCGAACAGGCCTTCGCCCTCGCGGTCCAGCTCGCCTTCAATCCCGAGCGCCGGAAAACGGTTCGGTACCACGCGAATATTCCATCCCGGCGTGTTCGCCCCGGTGCCATTCCGCCCGTAGGCCAGAATTTCCGGTGGAGTCTTCCCTTCATTCCCCGGGCAGAACGGGCAATTCTGCGGCGGCTTCGGAAACACGCTCTCGCGCAGAAAATCGTTCGGGCGCTTACCACGGTCGGTTGAAATAATCACCCAACGGCCCGTGATTGGATCTTTGCGTAACTCCGGCAATGCATTTCCCCCAGTCGGATTCTCTCAGGATGCTCCCAAACGCACCCCGAGCTTGTCAGGTATTGTACCGCGAATGGTTCCTCGACCTGTAGCTCAGGCCTTCTAGACCTGAGGGTTTTCATGGCGATGGCGGAATCTTGCCGACGCTGGGAAAAGCCTCACCCCTAAAGGGGTGAGCTACAGAAACCAGCGGCGGAGGCGAAGCCTCACGCCCGCGGGCTCAGGGCATCCTTATGAAGCCGTACGACCGGTGGCTTTCCATATCTGTTGTCGATCCCGACGACGTCGAACCGTACAGGACATTTCTTCACATGGCGCTCCCGCAAAAAAGCATGAGCCGTGCGTACAAGCGCTTGGTGCTTCTCTCTGCCGATGCTTAGTTCCGGCAGGGCGATCTTCCCTTTCGTAACCGCGCGAGTCCGCACTTCCACAAAAGCCAGCGTGTCGCCGTCAAATCCCACCAGATCCAGTTCGCCCTTCTCCCGCGCCGGTTCGTAATTCTTCGCGATGAACACGTATCCCTGCCGCCGCAAATACCAGTAAGCGTACGTCTCCCCGCGCACGCCCACGCGCAACGACTCCTGCTTCCGGTCCGCGTCCGCTGCCGGCGCAACATCGCGCAACCCATAGCGCGACTTCCACTTCACCCACGCATATCCGATCCACACCACCATTCCCATGATTAGTACTCTTCTATATATAGTACCGCATAGTATAACGAAAATCCCGCAGCCAGCATCTGCCGGCTGCGGGAAGTAGTTCTTGTTTCCTGTTATCTGAACGCTGCTGTCTGATCGCCTTCTTCTAAACTGCCTTTTCCGCCTCGCGGATGGACT
>Ga0210406_10001752_pt1 | contig 25865 bp, 22 predicted proteins | sample IncBWC30MmetaG_FD_155454 | JGI IMG/M metagenome (GOLD analysis project Ga0210406, IMG submission 155454) | Forest soil microbial communities from Barre Woods Harvard Forest LTER site, Petersham, Massachusetts, United States - Inc-BW-C-30-M | ecosystem: Environmental > Terrestrial > Soil >... | reverse complement strand
CGAGGGTTGCCGCCCGCCGAGTCAATCCTGAAAGGACGCGGCCCCAGGCGGTGTACTTCCCGGCCGGAAGGAAACAACGAAACTGCGGATGAGCGGCGAAATGAATGCACAGCAGGAAAGCCCCAATCTGGATTTTTTGCGTTCGAGTGCCGTTCTCTGCGTGCTCGCCTCTCACCTCGCCGTGGTCTTTCCACAGTTCCAAATCGGCTCGCATCAGCTTCCGTATCTCGGCCTCTGGGGCGTCCTGATCTTCTTTGTACACACGAGCCTGGTCCTCATGTTCTCTCTCGAACGCCAACAGCAGCGGGCCCCTAGCCATCCACTTTATTGGCTTTTCTTGCTCCGCCGCTGCTTCCGCATCTATCCGCTAAGCGTAGCGATGGTCTTGCTGGTCGTTTTTTTTGCTCTCCCCGTTGGAACCGTCGAGGGAGGCCAGTTCCTCTCCGTTCACATCGGCTGGCGGGGCGTGCTCGCGAATCTGCTTCTCATTCAGAACCTTGTGCATTCCTGGTCCGTTCTGGCACCACTGTGGAGTTTGCCCTACGAGATGCAAATGTACTTGGTTCTTCCCCCTCTCTATTATCTGGCACGATCCTCGCGCAGCCTCACGCCCCTCGTGGCCCTCTGGCTCTTGGCGCTCGGCCTCGCGCTCGGTTCGCCGCATTTGGAAGGGTATGGTTTGCCCGATCTGTTTCAGTATGTGCCGTGTTTCTTGTCCGGAATTATCGCCTACAAACTCACCACGAATCGCAACTTGGGCTTACCCTCCTTTCTTTGGCCTGTCTGCCTCGCTCTCATTACGGTCCTCTATCTTCCTCACCCTTTTGTCTTTCGCACTTCGCTTGCCTGCCTGCTTCTTGGAATCTGTGTGCCGCAGTTCAAGGAGATGAGCTGGCCTCTCGCGCGGAGAATCTGCCATCTGATTGCGCGCTACTCTTACGGGATCTACCTTACGCACTGGATTTGCATCTGGCTGGCCTTTCAGAAACTGGCGGCACTGGCGTACTGGGTGCAATGGACCGTATTCGTCGCCACAGCATTGCTCTCTCCCATCCTGCTCTACCATTTGCTGGAAGCTCCCATGATCCGGCTCGGGAATCGACTCGCCACGCAATTTCAGAACAGAACCTCCACCGCGACCTGAACAAGAATGCCGGCCTGCTCAAATGGCTGATTGCGTGCACGCAATTACGTTCTGAGCGATTCGTATAGTCCGCCTCCAAATTCTCAAAACACCCGAAACAGGGTAAACTCTCCACGATTTGCGAGTACAAATTCCTGGTCTGGTCACATTGAAACCTAAGCTGCAAGCCGTATCCGCATTCCTTCGCAGACATTCGTGGTTACCATGGTTAACAACCCTGGCGAGTACGCTCGTACTCGCCATCGCTATCGTGGAGCGCCTAAACGCTATTTGGGCATTCGCAGCGGCCCTCAGCTTGCTTTGTTCCTCGTTTGTTTGGGGCTACTCAGTGCGCGCGTTGAAGGAAATCACCGACTGGCCACCGCTGAGCAATTGGCAGCGCCGGGAGTATGCCGTCGTATGGGATTCACTGGCAGGTTCGATGAATGACGCGGCCGTTGCAGCGGCCGGCGAGACCAGCGAAAGCCGGTTGCGCAGCTCCGCCGCAGAGAGTGTTGGCAACCTGCTGGAACTGGCATCCATCAGTGCGCGAGACGAAATCCTTGAGATTGGCTGCGGAGTTGGCCGGATCGCCAGAGAGATTGCTCCGCATTGCAGATCTTGGACGGGGGCCGATATTTCGGCGAACATGCTCGCCCACGCTTCCGCTCGGTTGGAGGGGCTGGAGAATACACGACTCGTTCACCTGAAAAGTGTTGGCTTGGATCACTTCGCGGAAGAGTCCTTTGACGTCGTCTACGCGACGAACATGCTGGCCCATCTGGACGAAATGGACCGCTGGCGGTACGTACAAGAAGCGTTCCGTGTTTTGCGACCGGGGGGCCGCATCTTTATTGACAATATCGATATGGAATCGGAAGCGGGCTGGTCCATGTTTTCAAACGACGCCATTCGATATCGTGACGTGGAACGCCCACCGTACATGCCGAGGTTTTCTACCGCTGCCGAATTCACGGCGTATGCGAACCGGGCAGGATTTATCGGCACGCAGTCGCATCATCGGTCGCCGTTGGTCATCGTTACTGCTTCGAAGCCAGACATAGGCAGATCATGACTTCCGCCATGAAGCGATATCAGCTTGTGCCGTTACTAGATGCGGATTCGTACTCGCGGCCGCGATGGATGGGCAATTGAGGCGCCCCTGGATCATCACCTCGGCTGCTCTGATTTATTTCCTATTTGCGGCGGTCGACCTTTGGGGATGGTTTCTCTACCGTGGGCGGATCGTAGCCCTCGGAGAGCAAGACCCCCTGGAGCGGAGAGTCCTCGGCGCCCTTTATCAATTGCTTGCCTTGCTGCCCACCCCGAGCCTTGTTTTCTGGCTGAAATTCGCTCTGGGCCGGTGGTTACAGCGTCCTGTCCTACAATTTGGAGTAGCCGGATTCCTCTACCATCTGTTTGTGGCGTGCCTTTCTGTGTTACTCGGCTACGGGTTGCTACGGATGCGGGAATGGGCGCGCTGGAGCCTCGCAGGTTTTTGCGTCTTAGCCGTTGCCGTTGACCTACATTTGTTTGCCACCACCATCCGCGTGGCGCACAGATTCCCGCCAGGTGCGGGTTCGGTAGCCTGGAATGCCCGGGATTTTCTTTTTCAATCTGCGCTGCCCTTGCTTGGAGTAATTGTGGCACTGGCCCTGTTAGCTTTTATTCTTCGCTGCGGATTTCAATCGAAAACTCCATTCAGTCGTTAGGCGCCGGCCCACGCACCAAGAATCCGTCCATCTAGCCGTTCAACGGAAAAATCGAATCGATTGCGTAAGAGCAGCCAGCTGCCAAGAGGACCTTTAGAAAAGGTTCGTTAGTCCGATTTAGGTCCTATGTTTGCTCTTACTGCCGCCTGCCAACTAGAGCGAAATTAGTCCTGCCGCAAGTTCGCCGTAGGGCCTTCCCGTTTTTCCTTCTTCTTCCATACTTCTTGTGCGAGGGCATTATGCAAAAAGCAGTCCGAGTCTTGGTGGCGAACCGTCCAAAGTTGATGCGGGAACTTATCCTTGCGACCTTTGCGGCCCAGCCAGACATTGAAGTCGTCGGAGAAGTGGCGGATGACCGAGAAATACCGAAACGCGTAAGCGAGACGCTGCCAGACTTCTTATTCATTGCACTCGACGAGCCAGGGAAGCGGCCAGGAATCTGCGACACCATTTTCCTGCATCACCCAACAGTTCGCATCATCGCGATCGCACCTGGAGAGAATTGCAGCGTTTGCTACTGGGCTTCTCTGGATATTCACTCGAATGACATGGAGGCGTCGGAGGGCAGTATTTTAGGGGCGATTCGCGAGAACCGCGAGCTGGCTGGCGAGCCCTGGCAATGAGGAATGTCATGCACGCAAGAATTATGGGGAGCTGGAATCTCGCATTGATTTGCCACTGGCTAGGGTTGGGCTTGTTTTTTGTCACGGCTGCAGCGGTCCAAGCTCAGCAACAGGAAAGGACACGAGCGACGGCTGACAGTAATCCTACAGTCTTGCGGCCGGAGCTTTCGGAATTGGCCAAGGATAACTCGAATCACGTGGCGGCCAACGCCAGCGAGATTCGGGCAGTACTCGCGAAAGACTCAGGTCTACTCGTTGAATTGAAACGGTGGGTGGCCAAAGAAGCGACGGACGACGGCCAGATCGTGGATGACTCGAGCCTGACGGATCAAGCCATCTTTGACCGGCTTGCGCAAGACGTAACCTTCCGGTCGGTGGCGACGCGGCTTCTGCAACGCTACGGCTATCTAATGCCGACAGTAAATCCAGACTCGGAATATGCGAAGGAACAAGACCTGATCCTGAAAGAGCGTGCGCGTCACCTGGTCCAGGTCGAATCCCAGGAAGATAGCCAAGGCTCGCGCGACGGTAATACCGTACGCGCCAGAACAAGTAATTCGAAGTGTGAGTCCTCCGAAGATACGGACTGCAGCGAAGCAGCTTCCACGCGACGAAGCCGAAAATTGAACCGGCCATTGGAAAGCACCGAGCCCGATGAAACCCTCACGCCGCCGCCAATGCCGGCCCGTCCGCCGGCTACCGGACAACTCCTCCAGGCCAGCGATAACCAGGGCCGGCAGGGTCGGGATGGCAGCATGGACGCCGCCACTGACATGAATTTCGCCACAATTCTGCACAAGCACACATTCGACAATCTGATCGATGGTTCACCGCTTCCGTCAGATCGCGGAGTTACCGGGACGGAAGCCAACTCGCTTGCCGGATCCGATCCAAACGCCGGCGAGCGAAACACGAACGGCAACGCAGCACGATTGGATAACAATCGAGAGCGCGAGCCAAGGCCTCGATCAGCGCTCGCGGAGGGTCCTGCGACGGAGCTTGCTCCAGTCGCGATGGTGCATCGCGCAAATCCCTATTCCGACATTCCTTCGCTTTACGACTTGTACATACAGGCCTCTTCCAGCGAAGGCGCACTCAAACGATTCGGGCTTGCCATCTTCGAGAATGGCACCCGGGAACCCGGTGTGATTCCGATGGATCTTCCCGTTGGCCCGGATTATGTGATCGGACCAGGGGATGGAGTGACCATCGATCTTTGGGGTGGAGTTTCACGGCGAATTGTCCGCGTCATCGATCGCGAAGGCCGCATTTCACTTCCCGAGGTGGGCCCCATGTTGGTCAGCGGAAGGACACTAGGCGAGGTCCAGTTGGCAGTACAACAAGCACTCGGTTCGCAATACCGGGACACTTCTGCCGACGTCTCGCTCTCGCGGTTACGAACCATTCGCGTGTACATCGTCGGCGAGGTAGAGGAACCCGGAGGTTACGACATCAGTTCACTTTCCACGCCATTGAATGCGTTGTTAGCGGCAGGTGGCGTGACACAGCGCGGATCGCTGCGCGCGATAAAACACTACCGGGGCAAGCGGCTCCTGGAAGAAGTGGATACGTACGATCTTATGTTACGTGGCGTCGGGTCCGGCCAGCAGCGATTGGAAAATGGAGACACTCTCGTAATCCCGCCAGTAGGCGCGCAAGTGACCGTGAGCGGTATGGTGCGCCGCCCCGGTATCTTTGAGCTTCATGGGGAGATGCAACTCGCCGACGTGATGGAACTGGCCGGTGGAATCCTTCCGGCAGCGGCGCTTCGCCACGTCGAAGTGCAGCGAGTCGACGCGCACGAGAAACGCGTGATGCTGAGCCTCGATCTTTCCGAAAGTGTGGACGCCGGGGGCGCGACAAAGCAGCTCAGCACTTTTTCCGTTCGCGACGGCGACGTGATCCACATTTTTCCCATTGCCCCGTACAACCAGGAAGCCATTTATTTACAAGGGCACGTGCTCAGACCGGGCCGGTATTCCTATCGGGAGGGAATGAAGTTTTCCGACCTGGTCGCGTCTTACGGAGATCTTCTCCCCGAGCCGGCGGCGCATTACGCAGAAATTATCCGGCTGAATGCTCCGGATTTCCACCCGAGTGTGGAAAGCTTTGATCTTTCCGCCGCGCTCGCCAACCCTGCGGCCGCTCCAAAGCTCCAGCCTCTTGATACCTTGAGGATCTTTAGCAGGTTTGATTTTGAGCAAGCTCCATCGGTGTGGATCGGCGGAGAAGTTCGCGCGCCGGGAAGTTACAGAACGTCGGGTCAAGTGCATCTCCGCGATGCCATTTTCCTAGCCGGCGGAGTCTTGCCCGACGCGGCACTTGGGAATGCGCAACTCTTCCGGACCATGGCTGATGGAACCATGAAAATTCTGAGGGTGAATCTGGGCGAGGCTCTCGAAGGCAATCCAGCCGACAATCTTCTTCTGGCGCCGCGCGATCGCGTCATCGTGCAGCGCAATGCATCGAGACTCGATCCGCCGACCGTCTATGTGAAGGGAGAAGTCGCCAAGCCGGGCCGCTATCCGTTGACGACGAACATGCGTGCCGAGGACTTGATAGAGGTGGCCGGAGGATTGAAGCGCAGCGCAGATCCGGTCAGCGCAGACCTTACCCACTATGCGGAAAATGGCTCGTCCAATGAGCGCGCTGAGAATCTGACCATTTCGCTGGCGTCAGCTAAAAGCGCAGATTCCAGCACAAATGTAGCTTTGCACGACGGCGATGTTCTGACGATCCGCCAAAGCCCCGGATGGAACGACATCGGCGCTTCCGTGACGCTGCGCGGTGAGGTCCAGCATCCGGGTTCGTACGGCATCCGGCCAGGGGAGCGACTCAGCTCCGTTCTTGAGCGGGCGGGCGGGTTCAGCGCTGAATCGTATCCCTATGGTGCAGTGCTCATGCGGCAAGAAGTGCGCGATCTGGAGACGAAAGCCCACGATGAACTGGTTCAGCGCATGAAGGCGGAGGAGGTGCATCTCAAAGCGCTGCCTGAAAATGATCAAGACCAGAAAAACCTGAAGTTGACGGCGATAGCACAGACAGAAACGACGCTTAATCAACTGGAAGCAACTGGGCCGGTTGGCCGCGTGGTGATCCACATCCAACCAGACGTGAAGAAGTGGAAGCAAAGCGCCTCGGATGTAACGCTGCGCGACGGCGATGTATTGGTGATCCCCAAGAAGCCAAACTACATTGCAGTGAATGGACAGGTCTACAACCAGACGGCGATTACTTATCAGCCGGGCCGAAGCGCCCGATGGTATTTGGCGCAAGCCGGAGGCCTTACGCAAGTTGCCGACAAGAAAGCTGCTTTTGTGATCCGCGCAGATGGATCGGTCATCTCCGCAAGCAACAACTCCGGATGGTGGCCAGGGGATCCCCTGAGCGCAGAGTTGAAGCCGGGAGACGCGATCATGGTCCCGGAAAAGGCGCCTAAAGTCGGGACACGAAACTGGTCCACGCTAATCCAATCAGCGCAGATTGCTACTTCTCTCGCGCTCACAGTTGCAACGCTGAGGCCCTAGCCAAGGAACGTGTTCATGCGCAAAAGGGCGGCGGCATTCCTATACAAATTGGCGGCGGCTACTTTGAGTGTGGCGGCATCGGCGTATGGTGCGGCAAGACCACAACAGAACGTGCCCGCGTCTAGTTCAGCAACCGTCTTTGTTCCACTGGATAGTTGGGTGTATCCGGCACTCGATCGGCTTGCAGCTCTCGGCTACATCGATGTCGAGTTCTTGGGAATGCGTCCATGGACTCGTCTCGAATGCACGCATCTCGTTCAGGATGCGCGAGAAATCATCGCAGCCAGCGAGTCGGATGCAACTGGGTCGGCCGGTGCACTCCATAGCCTCGAATCGGAGTTTGCGGGAGATCTAGAAGCCCTCGATGGCGGTGTCAGCCGCCGGATGCTGCTGGAATCTGTGTATACACGGCTCATGGGAATCAATGGCCAGCCGCTGAACGACAGCGAGCATTTCGGCCAAACACTCATCAACGATTTCGGCCGCCCTTATGGGGAAGGGTTCAACAGCTCCACCGGACTTTCCGGATATGTGGCAGCGGGAAGGTTTTCCGTCTACGTTCGCGGAGAGTATCAGCACGCGCCCACCACCCCCGCCTTTGCGCTTCCCGTGCGCCAGTTTATTGCCTCGGTGGATGCGAACCCCCTTCAGCCTCCAAAGCCTGTAGCTGCAGTGGATCGTTTCGAATTGCTGGACACCTACGTGGGCGTAAACCTCGCTAGCTGGCAGGTCACATTTGGCAGACAGACCCTCTGGTGGGGGCCAGGCGAAGGTGGCGCGATGCTCTCGAGCGACAATGCCGAGCCCGTTACCATGGCTCGAGTCAGCCGCATTAGTCCTTACCAGCTTCCTTGGCCATTTAAATGGATGGGGCCAGTGAAGACGGACTTCTTCTTTGGCAAACTCTCTGGCCACGAATTTCCGCCGGGCGCATTGATTCACGGGGAAAAAATAAGCTTCAAACCGACGCGCAACCTTGAGCTTGGTTTCTCACGCACCGTTGTAATGGGCGGTCAAGGGCGTGCTTTCACGCTGGGCGCTCTCTTCAATAGCTACGTGAGTTTGACGTCTTCCCAAAACTATGGTGCTGCGGTGAATCCCGGCAAGCGCACGGGGGGATTTGATTTCTCGTACCGTGTTCCGTTTCTACGCAATTGGCTGACGATCTATTCGGATTCACTTTCGGATGACGATCTATCGCCGTTAGCATCCCCACGCCGGTCTGGCATCAGTCCCGGCATCTATATGCCGCGCATCCCCGGCGCCCAGAAGCTCGATCTTCGCGTCGAAGCGGTTTTTACCGACGCTCCCGGTGGCAACACTCATAAAGGGCAATACATTTACTTCGACACTTTCTACCACGACCTCTATACGAACAACGGAAACATCATCGGGAGTTGGATTGGCAGAGATGGAAAAGGATATCAGGCCTGGAGCAAATACCGTTTCAGCGAGCGAAGAACTCTCGAATTAGATTACCGGCACGCGCAAGTCAGCGGGGACTTTATTCCCGGAGGCGGATCAGCGAATGACTTCGGCATGCAGGGCGATTTTTTGGTTGGTCATGAGACCAGCGTGTCTGGCCGTGTTCAGTACGAACGTTGGAACTACAGGGTCTTGGCTCCCGAACCGCAATCCAACGTCACCGTCTCTTTTCAGGTGACGTATTGGCCGCGGGAGCGAGTCAAGTAGGACAAGGCAAAGAGAGTAAGAGGTTTTCTGAAGAGGATTCAGAACTTGACGATGATCGGCACAGAAACCCAAACAAAAGATCAGAATGCTTCCGTCGAAACAGTCGCGGAACCTGATTATACGCTGAGTGATCTCGGCTCTTCCTTTCTTCTGAAGCTCCGTATTCTCTGGGAGAAGCGGCGTTATCTGCGAAGAGCTTTTTTCGCGGGACTTATCTGCGGCGTGGTGGTTGCATTTCTGCTCCCGGCACAATACCAATCGTCGGTGCAGCTCATGCCTCCCGACTCTCAGTCAAGCTCGGGCTTGGCCATGTTGGCGACTCTGACCGCGAAGACCGGAGGCGGCATCGGCGGGGTTGCTGGAGATCTACTTGGAATAAAGGGCTCAGGCGCGTTATTTGCGGGCATTCTGCACAGCCGGACCGTTCAAGATCGGTTGATCGCTCGTTTCGACCTGCGCAAAGTGTATTCCGACCGGTTGCTGGAAGATGCTCGTAAAGACCTGGCCGAAAATACCGCGATTTCGGAAGACCGCAAGAATGGAATTATCTCCGTGACCGTAACCGACCGAAATCCCCGACGCGCAGCGGCCATCGCGCAGGCGTACGTGGATGAATTGAATCAGCTGGTGGCCGAATTGTCCACCTCCACGGCCCACCGCGAACGGGTCTTCCTCGAAGAACGGCTGGTTGGCGTGAAGCGCGATCTCGATCAAGCTTCACGGGACTTCAGCCAATTTGCCAGCAAGAACAAGACCATCGACATCAAAGAAGAAGCGCGCGCCATGCTCCAAGGTGCCTCGGCGCTTGAGGGCGAGCTGATCGCCACCGAGTCGGAATTGAAGGGTCTCCAGACGATCTACACCGACAACAACGTGCGTGTGCGAGCCACGCAGGCACGGGTCAAGGAACTCCGGCATCAGCTCGATAAACTTGGCGGGAACAGTCCCAACGAGCCAAGCGCTTCGGGGGACAAGTCTGCCTCCTCGCTTCCCTCCATGCGGAACTTGCCGCTGCTGGGCGTTACCTACGCAGACCTCTATCGTCGCGTCCAGATTCAGGAAGCAGTTTTCGAGACTCTGACGCAGCAATATGAACTGGCCAAAGTCCAGGAAGCCAAGGAAACACCCAGCGTCAAGGTTTTGGATGCCGCTAACGTGCCGGAAAGAAGGTCATTTCCTCCGCGTACGCTAACCATGCTGCTTACCGCGTTTTTCATTCTTGGTCTCGCGACGATGGGTGTTCTTGCCCGAGAGCGCTGGGAGAAGACCGATGCGGAGAACGCCGGCAAGGCCTTTGCCGGCGAAGTGTTGCGGACCATGAATGCGCATATGCCTTGGGCTACGCCAAATGGCTCGAGGATTCAAGCCATGACCCACAGAGTCTGGATTCGGGTCGTGCCTTGGGTGGAGAAGCCGGAAGACTCGAATTCTCCGTCGATCTAGCTGTAAGTAGTTGTAGTCATGGCAGTTAAGTTGAATCAAGCCCTGTGGCTGACGGGGCGAAGCTGTATCCGATTTACTGAAAAACCGGAAGTTTCGGAACAAGAAAATGGCAACCAGCAACATCCAGTCAGCGATCGAGGGAATGGTGGCACAACCTCAGACGCCACACTGGTTCACGGTCTACACCTGTGCAAACCACGAGAAAACGGTTGCAAAGTGTTTGCATGCCCGGTGCGTCGAGCACTTTCTTCCTACGTACACGTCGGTCGCAAGATGGAAGGACCGCCGCGTCAAACTCGATTTGCCGCTATTTCCGGGATACATGTTTGTTCGTCTTCAGACAACAGAACGCCTTCGCGTTATGGAAGTTCCTGGTGTGGTGCGGCTAGTCGGTTTCAATGGGCAGCCGTATCCGGTTCCAGACGCGGAAATCGAAAGTCTACGAACCGGAATTCAGAATGCCTTGCGGTTCGCGCCACATCCTTACCTGAATGTTGGGTCGCGCGTCCGCGTCAAGCATGGTCCCCTCGAAGGAATCGAAGGAATTCTCTTGCGCAGGAAAAACGTTCATCGAATCGTGGTTTCACTCCATGTGATTGCGCGGTCGGCGGCCGTGGAAATCGACGTGGCGGACGTCGAGCGGATCCCATGATGCCCCAACCGGCAAAATTGCTGCGCCCTTTGAAGGAAGTGCCAACTTCGCTCACCTGGAATCGTGCCTGGCAGATCGGACAGAGCGTAGCGGACCAGGGATTCACTTTGGGTGGCATGTTTTTGCTTAACGTCACTTTGGCGCGCACGCAGACCAAGGAAGAGTACGGAATCTTCGCGCTGTCGTATTCGATCTTTACATTTTTATCCGGCCTGCATAATGCGGCGATCCTCGAGGCTTACACCATCCATGGTTCCGGCAGGTATCACCAACAATTCCACGAATACGCGCGCCTGCTTGGACGCGCCAACAGAGGGTTATGCGTCGGTTTAACGCTTACTCTTACCGCTGCCTGGGGCGTGCTTCATTGGACGAAGCCACAATTGGTCTCCCCAACGATGCTGGCGATGGCGCTTACCTGCGGAATTCTACTGATGGCGGCCTTTGTCCGGCGGACTTTTTATATTCGATGCAGACCGGATCTTGCCGCAAGATTTTCGGCAATTTTCTTCTTCGCGTGTACTGCGCTTTTGCTCATTTTCTTGCATGCTCGGCCTCTGAACGGCTTTTATGCTTTCGTGATTGCGGCGTCGGCTTGGTGCATCGCGGGCCTCGCTCTCGCAGGCGAATGGCACGCGGGGACGCCGGAAAAGAGCGTCCAGGACATCGAACCACAATATTGGGTCGAACACTGGAAGTATTCACGGTGGGTCTTCGTCACTGCCCTGGTTTTTCAGCTTACCGGGCAAGCGTATTACTGGCTGGCGGCTGCGTTTCTCTCCATGAAAGACGTTGGTGAGTTGCGCGCCATGTACAACCTGGTGACGCCGGTGGATCAAATTTTCGCTGCCATGATTTTGCTCATTCTGCCGATGATGTCTTTTCGATTTGCTTCGCGGCGCATGGCCGGCCTCATTCCTCTCTGGAGGACGTACTGCCTGTTCACTTTTCTCGTCACCTCCGCTTATGCCGTGTTCATGAATCTCTTCGGCAAGCAATTGCTCCACTTGCTCTACGGCGGAAAGTTTGATGATCTGACCTCGTTCCTAGGCATTCTGGTCCTCCTTCCGGTGGTGTTGGGTGTCGGAAACACGGTTAACGCCGCGCTAAAGGCAAGCGAAAAGCCTCAAGCGGTCTTTGCCGCCTATATCACAAGTGGAGCGGCAACATTTGTGCTTGGTTTGCCGCTTATTCTCCACTTCGGAATACGCGGCGTTCTTTACGGAATGCTTGCATCGGGCGCCATCTATACGGCGACCCTCGGCATTGTCTTTTTCTGGCTGTTCGTCACGGAGAGACGCCTTGCTCCCGCGCTTTCGACAGTCCGGGAAAGCGCCCAGCCGTGAATATCTCTCGCGTGGTGACAAACGAAGGTGATTAACTTTTCAGCGATACGGCCCCACACGCTGGCCGGAAAAATCCTTCGTTTCCCATTCCGTGCCATTCCACGCGATATTGCTGTGCCGATCTTGCAAGGTCCGCTGCGAGGAAAAAAATGGATTGTAGGCTCGTACATCCATGGCTGCTGGCTCGGCAGTTATGAATCTGCACTGCAGAGGCTCATTGCGAACAAGGTGAAGCGCGGAGAGGTGTTCTTTGACGTCGGTGCGTGTGTGGGCTTCTATTCTCTGCTTGCCGCCGTTCGAGCCGAACCGGGCCAGGTTCATGCCTTTGAGCCGCTGCCCGCTAACCTCAGCTACCTCCGGAGGCATCTGCAATTGAACAAGATCAAGAATGTGGAAGTGCATGAGATCGCTGTCTCCGATGAAGTCGGGACAGAACTCTTTGCTTGCGAAACAACGCGCGCCATGGGAAAGCTGGACGTGAACGGTAGCATGCGGGTTCGGACTTCCACGATCGACGCGCTGCTCCAAGCGGGCGAAATTCCTGCTCCCAACTACATCAAGATGGACATCGAAGGAACCGAATCAAGAGCCCTTCTGGGCGCCAAGGAATGCATTCTGCGTTACAAGCCTGTGCTGTTTCTCGCGACACACGGCAGCCAGGTGCACGACGAGTGCTTGCGTCTTCTTTCCTCCTGGCGATACGAGTTTCGTGAAATAGCGCGGGAATCTGCCGATCGAGCGGAGTTGGTCGCGAGTCCTGGAACGAATTCGCCAGCATCTTCCGCCCAGTAAAAAATCTTTCGAAGAGCGTCATTTTGATGGAATCACCAGGCAAAGAAAAAGCAGCCAAGCAGGCCAAAGTGTTGCATCCCCTGCTGACTTTGCTGCTACAGCGTGCCTCGCTTGTGGGGTTCATCCTTGCTTACGTCAAGTGCTTCCAGCGGATGTACGTTGACTATCTCTACCCTACCTGGGGTTACTTTGGGTTTGATTATAACCCGCCCGAAACAGGCTACTTGGCCCTTGCGTGGTTGCTATCCGTAGCGCCCAGTCTTTGGATGCCGATGCGGCTGACGCGGCCCTCGCAACTGGCGTACTGGGTGCTCTACATCACCGTCATCATCCCGTCCATGTTTGTCCCCATGTACGCAGGGATGAATCCGGCCACGGAAATTGCTCTCCTTATGTTGATCCTGTTTACGGGCTTTTCCATCGCCGGCAGCAGTTATCTGCTCCCGCTTTTTCATGTCGGCCTGCTAAAAATCCCCAAGCCGCTCTTTTGGTTGGTTTTTGCCGCGGTAGCCCTTTTCCTGACCCTATGGCTGCTGATCGTTTTCCGTGGCCACCTTCAACTTGTATCGTTTGGAGCTGTCTATGAGCTGCGAGATGCCGCCAACGACGTGGCGGAAGGTAGTCTCGTCAACTACGCGCTCATGCTTCTGAATGGCGCGATCAATCCGTTCCTCATGGGCTATGGGTTGTACTTCAAGCGCCGCTGGCTCTTCGTCGCAGGCGCTCTAGGGCAGGTCTTGATTTACAGCGTAGCTGGAACCAAGGGATCGATTTTCTCGATCGTTTTCATTCTGGGTATTCATGGCATACTCAAAATAAGGAAAATACCCTTTGCCCTCGTTCTGTCTTTCGGCAGTTTAATCCTTCTTGCTGGGACAGATTTTTCTACTCGCTTCACAGGGATGGGTGACGTTTCATTCTTCGGCGGGATACTCCAATATGTGATTTTGATGCGCACGCTTAGCAGCAACGGCCTTGGCACTGCCCAATACTATGACTTCTTTCAGCGCAATCCTTTCACGCATTTGTCGCATATTCATGGGGTGAACTGGTTCGTGCATTATCCCTACAACAATCCGGTAGGGCAGGAAATCGGTTTGACGTACGCAGGCACCGCCGGTTTGGACGCAACCGCCCATTTCTGGGCGACAGATGGTATCGGCGGCTTCGGTCTGCCCGGCGTACTGTTCATGTCTGTTCTCTGTGCTCTTGTCTTCTGGATTTTGGATTCCGTGGCCCGGCGGCACGATCCACGTCTGGGCGCGCTTGTGACCGCGTATGCGGCCTACAATCTCGCCAACATTTCCATCTTTACTTCTCTTTTCTCGGGTGGGTTAGCGTTACTCGTCCTCTTGTTACAGATGACGCCGTCCGGTTCCGTTTTCAAACTCCCGGCGATATCCCGGAAAGTGAAGCACAATACTCATCTTGCTTCCGGGCGCCAAGCACTGCCGAGTTCTGAAATAAGCCCCGGCGTCTCGTGAGGAATGGAACCCTGCCTGTGCATCAAAGGAAAGCAACCATCACGCTTCAGGGGTTTTTCCAGGTAAATCGCAGCGTATGCCGTGCGATTCGGCCCTGCCTGTCCCAAGCCAAGGACAACCTCTTCCTGCTTCACCTAGTGGCCTGTCGCTTTGCATAATATCCGATCTCTTTAGCATCTCAGTCCGTGGCGAAGAGCGTGGTTTTCAATTCCTACCAGAATCTCAAGCGAGTGGTTCGCGCATTCCGAGGGCGAGACCTCTGGCAACGGAGACAGGTGAACTGCACAGAATTGCGGCTGGGAAACAAAGGGGCACAATGGTCGATTTGCCCGGATGGTTTGTCCGTTTCTAGCGTGGTCTATTCGTTTGGAGTCGGCCGGGACATTTCGTTTGATCTGCAGTTGATACGCCAATTTGGTGTCCACGTGCATGCTTTTGATCCCACGCCAAAGTCTATCGAGTGGCTGGGCAGGCAGTCTTTGCCCGAGAACTTTGTCTTCCATCATTACGGCATTGCGGACCACGATGGAATCTGCGTTTTTTTGCCTCCGGAAAATCCCGCAGATGTCTCGCACACTATTGTTAACAGGAAAACTCCGGGATCTCCAATCGAAATTCCTGTTCGTCGACTAGCGAGCATCATGAAGTCGTTGGGGCATCCGAAGATCGATCTGCTGAAGATGGATGTGGAAGGCTCGGAATACGGTGTTATCGACGACTTGCTCAACGCGGACATCGCGGTTGGGCAATTGCTCGTCGAGTTCCATCATCGCTGGCCCGAAGTAGGAATCGGACCAACGGTGGAGGCGATTGAAAAACTCAACCGGGCCGGGTATTTGATCTTCAGCGTTGCGCCTGGTGGTGAAGAGTACAGTTTTCTCAGAGTCAGAAGCGAACCGAGTCTCTAGGTAAGCAACGGAAATAGCCATAGACCTCACGTGCACCCTCGCCGTCAAGTGGTGCTAACCGCAAGTTGCAATGGAAGCGTAGATGCAATGACAATCCGTCCCCGGCTTAGCTCGGCGTTATTTTCGTTGGATGCGCGGTTCGCAAACCTAGGGCTTAAATGCACTAGGGAGCGTGGAACGCTGCTGATCTTTCTTTTCCACAGTCTTTTCAAAGACGAACAGGAAGCGCGATGCGGAGTGATGGACCCGCAACAGGGAATTACGGTTGAAATGTTCAAGACATTCTTGTTTCACTTCCACGCGAACGGGTATCGGTTTGTTACTCCGCAGGAGATCTCCGCAGGCCTTGCGGAAGACCGCAAACACGTGTTCATAACTTTCGACGACGGTTATAAGAACAACCTCCGGGCCCTGCCGATTTTGGAGGAGTTTGAGGCCCCAGCAGTCTTTTTTATCTCAAGCGAACACGTGAAAACCGGTAAGTCCTTCTGGTGGGATGTGCTCCTTCGAGAAGGAAAGAAGCTTGGGCATACGGATGCCGAGATTGATCGAAGGATTGCCGGTTGTAAGAAGCATAGAACGGAAGACGTGGAACTTCATTTGAGAAATGAATTCGGCGAACATGCGCTCTGGCCTGTGGGCGATTTAGACCGCCCCTTCACTCCTTCTGAGCTGCGTGCCTTCGCGAGTCATAGGCTTGTTTTTGTTGGGAACCACACGCGAGACCACGCCATATTGCCGAACTATTCTGAATCAGAAATCAGCATGCAAATTCGCCAGGCCCAGAACGACATCCGGGAAATGACGGGCCGTACTCCGAAGATGATCGCTTATCCTAACGGAAGCGAGTCCGTAAAGATTCGGAACGCTGCTCGAGAGGCCGGCTTGCGCCTAGGCGTCGGAACTCGGCCCGGTCACAACCGGCTTCCACTGCCCAGCAATTCGTGGGACGGCATGGCGCTGAAGCGCCTTACGCTCAGGGGCGATCGCGGAATTGAACAACAGTGCCGGTCCAGCCGTTCCAGTTTCTCAATCCATCGTCTCCTGCAAGACGTCGGTAGAAGGAGCGCGCGCCAGCAGTTTCACTTCGCCGCTTCCCTGAAATGACGAATCCATTGCGCGTACTTCAGGTCCATAACAAATACCGCCCGGGCTGGGGCGGGGAAGACACCGTCGTCGATCTTGAGGCGGATCTTTTGGTGAAAAACGGCCATTCCGTGGAACGGTTGTCTGTTTGGACCCGCGAGTTGGATGGAGCGAGTTTGTTCAGAATCGTCGGTGCCGGATTTGGGACGGTTTGGTCGATTCGTGGATATAGGTTGATGCGTGATGCGCTCGCGCGTTTCTCTCCCGACATCGTTCATGTGCACAACGTCTTCCCCCTGCTGAGTCCGAGTATCTACTGGGCTGCGGCGCGCGGAGGCATTCCCGTTGTGCAGACCATGCACAACTACCGGCTGGCCTGTGCGAATGCCATTCTTCTGCGGAACGAAAGGCCTTGCACCGACTGCGTTGGACATTTTCCCTGGACTGCGCTGGCTCATCGTTGTCACGGCTCATCTTTTTTCCGGACATCCGCCGTCACCTCCATGAACGTGTTTCATAGATGGATCGGGACGTTTCGAAACAAGATTCACGCTTACATTGCAATGACGGATTTCAGCAAGGAACTCCTGGAACGGGCCGGATTGCCTGGCGAGAGGGTTTTTGTGAAGCCCAACTTCACTTCCGATCCTGGAAGGCTCGTGGGACTGCGCTCTCGGCAATTTGTATATGCCGGTGAAATCTCGCACGCAAAAGGCGTGCATCTATTGTTGGCCGCCTGGACGCAACTTGCTTCTGATGGGTTCAACTTGGTGATGATAGGCGATGGGCCCGACCGCGCCGCACTGGAACGCTTGTACGCGGGTGCTCGCAGCGTCGTGTGGATGGGTGCCCAACCACGGCAGAAGGTGATCGATCAAATTGCGACGAGCAAGTGGCTCGTGTTGCCATCGCTTGCGTACGAGAATTGTTCCATGACCGTTTTGGAGGCGTTTTCCGCTGGAACACCCGTCGTGGTGCCGAATCATGGTTCCTTTGCAGCGATTGTTTCAGACCGCAAAGAAGGAATGCTTTTCTTACCGGGCGATCTGGCTTCACTGGCATCGACTCTGCGGGCTGCCGTTCGGGCCTGCGAGGTGGAGTGGATGGCGTGGTCCGGTCACGCGCGCGGCAAATTTTGCCGCGAGCTGACCGCGGAAGCTAGCTATTCGCAATTGATGCGCATATATCAGAAAGCGAGGGAACACTTTTCGTCAATGTGCTCATCTGCGCTGATGGAGGGGAAGCGAAACCAATCGAGGTATGCGCCGCACAATCAAGACATGCCGCTGCCCGAGAAGGCTAGAGATTGACCTGATGCGAGTGGTTCTGCTGTCCGAGGTCTATGGTAAGGGAATGGGCTATTTGGAGAATCTCATGCCCAAATATCTTGCTCGGCTGGGCGTTGAGACGCACGTTGTTGCAACCGATCTGTCCATGTCCTTTCGCCGGAATTCAGAGAAAAGCGAGTACGATAATTTTGCCCCCCGCAACTTGGCGGGAAGTGTAGAGACTCTGGATGGCTACACGCTCCATATCACTGGGCATAAACGCGCACTCGGCCAAATTCGCATGGCCGGTCTGAAAGAGAAACTTCGATGGTTGCGGCCCGACGTCGTGCAAACCATGACGCCCATCGGATGGATCGCTCTAGACGCCGCACTCTACAAACGATCGTTGGACTATCAACTTTTTACCGGCTGCCACCATCACGCTTCGGTATTTCCGCTGGCGAAGAAGAAAACGCGGCTGCTAAGTTCCGAGCGGCTGCACTCTTTTGCGCTGAGAAAAACTCCCGGGAGACTGGTGAGCCTTGTAACGAGGAAATGTTATGCCATTGCCGAAGACTGCGCGGACATCGCGGAGAAATGCTTCGGTGTCGAGCGCACCAAGATCGCCGTCTGTCCTCTGGGCGTGGATCCGGAGATCTTCTATCCGGTCGCGGACGATCGGGATGCCGCGGCTAGAGCTGCACTCCGCCAACAATGGGGGTTTACCGAGAACGAGATCGTCTGTATTTATACAGGACGATTTGATGCGGAAAAGAATCCTCTGTTACTCGCGAAAGCGGTCGAAGGCCTCTTTCATTCTCAAGCGCCATACCGCGGGCTATTTATTGGGAATGGCGCCCAAGGTGAAGCAATCGCGGCGTGCGTTGGATGCAGAACGCATTCATTCGTGACCGTGAACGAGCTTGGAACGTTCTATCGCGCGGCGGACATTGGCGTGTGGCCTGCGCAGGAATCAATGTCCATGCTGGACGCAGCAGCCTGCGGTCTGCCCATTGTGGCAAACCATACCATGAGGGCAACAGAGCGGCTGAACGGCAACGGTTTGGCATACCGTTTGAACGACCTGGATGATTTGGTTCGCGTTCTCTCAGCGCTCCGCGATGCCGGGACGAGAGTGCACATGGGTGAACTAGGCGCGCGGAAGATGAAACGCGAATACAGCTGGGATTCTGTTGCGCGGCAACGCGTGCGCGACTATGAGACTGCACTTGGCTCTTTCGATTGTCTAGTGAAACCGTAGGTTCAAAATAGCCGTTTCTTTTCGCATCACCGGCTGACCCACCCAACGACCATACCGTTTTCTGAGGATATCGAATGCGCATACTAGTTCTTGGTATTAACTACGCTCCGGAAAGAACGTCGGTTGCCCCATTTACGACAGGGTTGTGCGAACACCTTGCTGCCAATGGAAACAAAGTGACGGTGGTGACGGCATTCCCGTACTACCCGGAGTGGCGCGTCTGGGATGGTTATCGTGGTTCTCTCTACCGTAAGGAATCGATCCATGGCGTGACCGTTCATCGCGTCGCCCACTATGTGCCGCAGAAGCCAAGCAGGTTGATTGAGCGTCTGGCATACGACATCTCGTTCACCGTGAATTGCTTTGTCGCGGCGCTGTTCACCGGCGGATGCGACATAATTTACTGCTCCTGTCCTCCGCCTACAGTTGCTTTTGCAGCATACCTTCTCGGTTGGATAAAAGGCGCTGGGTACGTGATGAAGCTGACCGACCTGGCCTCTGATGCAGCGCTGGCGACAAGTATTATGAAACCTGGTTTCGCGTTTCGCCTGGCGAGGATATTTGAGGCGTTCAGCTTTCGAAAGGCGCAGGCCGTTATTTGTCTTTGTCAAGGCTTCATCGATCGATTGAAGGAGCGAGGCATCAAGGAAGAAAAGCTACGCCTGATTTCGGATTGGGCAGATATGGAGAATCTGCGGCCGGGTGCGCAAGGAAGCGCATTCCGGCTTGCCAATCAACTTTCCCCGGAACAGTTTCTGGTATTCCACACCGGCAACATGGGCAAAAAGCAGAGACTCATGAACGTTGTAAGCGCCGCACAAGCTTCCCTGAGCGAGCCCGATCTCCGATGGATTATCGTTGGGCAGGGAGAAGAGAGGGACCAATTGGAAGAGGAAATTTCCCGGCGCCGTCTTACGAACATAATGTTGCTGCCGCTACAGCCTCGGGAGTCCTTGCCCGAGATGTACGCTAGCGCCGATCTCCTACTTCTCAACCAAGCTGCCGCGGTGGAAGACGCGGTTATCCCTTCCAAACTCTTGACATACATGGCAGCGGGGCGAGCGGTTGTAGCGGCGGTCAGCGAGAAAAGCGAAGCCGCCAGGCAAATTCGCCGGGCAAATTGCGGAGTCGTCGTACCGCCTGAGAATCCCGAAGCTCTCGCAAGGGTGGTACTGGCACTGCGCAAAGATGCTGGTCTGCGCCGGAAATTGGGCGTTAACGCAAGAATCTTCGCAGAAGTTCATTTCACTAAAGCCGGCGTTCTCGATCGCTACGACGAATTCTTTAGAAGTCTCCGTCCTGCAGTGAACGATTTGTCGATGGCTCGGCCCGCGGCCGAGAACGACTGAATAGCCGGATTTCACCGGATCGACAACCTAAGTCATGATCTTCTACTTGAGAATTTATCGCTTTCTGCTGTTGGTCGTGACCTGCGTTTTGCCCTACCTTGCCTTCGAGTTGGGCTGGTACATGTGGTTCTATGCGCTGGCGCTGATCGGACGCTCCAAGGATTTTTCTCATCACGGACATTTTGGCTTGTTGCTCGTCGCTTCCTTCGTCTGGATTTTTCTGGCGAAGCGCAATAAAGTAGCGAACGTCGAAGAACTCTTTCGGGAGCGGACTGGAGCTCGATCCGCGGCCGCGGCGTGCATCGCCACCGGATTTACTTTTCTTGCCGTCTTTTACTTTAGCCAGAAATTCTTTCTTCCGCGCGCACTATTCCTCGTCTGCATGTTGACGCTGTTCGTTTTGACAGTGTTGATGAGGGTGGTGTTCCGCATTCTCTGCCGGAAAAGAAGGGAACTGAGCAGGCCCACGAGGATATTGATCGTCGGCGCCGATGATTTCGCGCGTGACGCGGCAAAAAAGTTGGAGCGCCTATCGTTCGTTCCTTGCAAAGTCGTGGCGTATATACGGGTTACTGCGCAACCAGTTGCGGTCGAAAATAGCCGCGTATACGAGCTGGACCAGATTGCCATGCTGCATGCTGGGAATGGGATTGATGAGGCCGTGATGGCGATTCACCCGGCACAGTTTGCGCTGATTCCCGGAATTATCCAGGTTCTGGAAAAATTAAGCGTACCCGTGCGAGCGATTCTGGATCTAGGCGAAGGGATCGTGGTGCGGGAGCGATTATTTCAGCTGGGCCGTCTCCAAATGCTAGACCTCACGACCACGCCAGCGGACTTTCTCGATTACGCTCTCTTGAAACGCGCGTTTGACGTCTGTTTTTCCGTTTTAGCGCTCCTTTTGACATCGCCTTTGGCGGCTCTGACCGCCTTGTTGATCAGGCTCACTTCACGGGGTCCGGTATTCTTCGTGCAGCAACGCATCGGGCTGAATGGGAAGCCGTTCAAGATGTACAAATTCAGGACGATGCAGGTGTCCGAGACTGATTCAGAAGAAGGGGACACGCGATGGACTACGCAAGATGATCCCCGGAGAACCTGGCTCGGCGTATTTCTCAGAAAGACAAGTCTTGATGAACTGCCTCAATTCATCAACGTTCTAAAGGGTGATATGAGCGTGGTAGGACCCCGGCCGGAACGCCCGCACTTTGTGCGCCAATTTTTGCAGGATGTGGCCCGCTATAACCATCGTCATTGCCTCAAAGTAGGAATTACGGGGTGGGCGCAGGTAAACGGCTGGCGCGGCAACACTTCGATCAACAAGCGGATCGAGTACGACCTTTATTACTTAGAGAACTGGAGTTTCGCTTTTGATCTGCGCATCATAGTGATGACGATATTTTCAGCCTTGATAGACAGGAATGCGTATTAGGTCGACTGCGAGATTGGTGGAATGGAAGAGCAGAGTGACTCGCGACGGATGACCGACGCGTCAGCCGGCCGTCAAGCAGGAATCCGGATAGGCGGAAGCCGCGGAATTCCTTGCTATCCTATTGATTCTATTGCGGAACGCATAGGTAGTCTCCAAATTCAGCTTCCTCATATCTAACCACCCTTGAATCAATGACTTGATAGCCGAAGGAACGCAGGAGTGCGAAGAGTCGGCCGGCGGTCTGGTCTGGCGGTAGCCAGGTCGGGTGCACGGCAATCATTAGTATAGGGCGATAGCGTTTCAGCAGCGTTTTAGCACCCTCGAGGACGAGTAGTTCTGCTCCCTCGACGTCGATCTTTATGGCGGCTGGAATGAGTTGGGTCTCCCTGGCAGAAGACATCCAGAGTTGTGGTTTCCACCGGCATGGTGGACTTGTTAAACGATAAATTGGCTGGGTTTTGCTCCAGGCGTGGGACGAGCGTATTGAGGAAACTGTCTCCCTCATCCTTGAGATAAAAACGTGCTTCCCGCTCTACCGAGTCAGCTACGGCTTTGGGCACGATTCGAAGTTGCGAGAAGCGATTCGCTTTTTTGTTGCTGTGCAAGAATTCCACGAGAGGCGGCGAAGGTTCAAAAGCGATCACCCGTCCTTGCGCTCCAACGCATCGACAGGCAAGCAGAGACATCCAACCGTAGTGGGCGCCGATGTCATAAAAAGTGTCTCCGCGGCCTAACCGCTCGTCGATCCACTTCAAGACGTGAGGCTCCGTAGGCCGCGAGCCAAAAAGTTGAGGAGCCACAAAAACAAGCCTGCCGCGGAGCAATTTGGGAACCGGCAGTTGGGCGCGCAAGAAGGCGAGTTTCAGTGACGCATGAAGTTTGGGCGCGTGTATTTTCAGCAGTCGACTTGCTTTAGCCAACATGCTTTCTCCGAAAGTCTCTATGGCGGACGGTTCCGCTCTTCGGCGCATGACCAATCCCGAAACCACGAGCAAGACGGATGTGTCCAGAGCGGCGCACCTGGGGACCCGTTTGCTTGCGCTGGCCGCGTTGGTCTTTTTTCTTCTGACGGCGTTCCGTGCGGGCTACATGCATGACGAGACAGACTTTCCAAATTACTACACGGCAGCGGTTGCGGTAAGCCGGAGCCAGCAACTTCACAATTTCTATGATTGGACGTGGTTCCAGCGGCAGATGAATTACGCCGGCTTCGAACGGCAGCTGGGGGCATACACGCCGCAGACGCCGCTGACGATGCTGCCCTTTGTGGGACTGACGAGATTTGCGCCACAAACGGCAAAACGCATTTGGCTGGTCTGCAATCTGATTTTTCTGGGAGCCACCGTCTGGCTCCTTTCGCGTGTGACGCAGTTTCGGGCCGAGCACATTGCCCTGGTGTTGTTTTGCGCGTATGGCTCGCTGTACATGAATTTCCTGTATGGCCAGTATTACCTCTTCCTGTTGTTCCTGCTCACGCTGGCATTTTACTGTTTGCATCAACGGCGGGCGGCAGCGGGCGGATTGGTCCTTGGCATCGTGTTTGGATTGAAGTTGTATGGGGGCCCCTTTCTCATCTATTTTGCAGCGAAGCGCAATTGGAGAGCGGTTGCGGGCATGCTGACGGCCCTGGTTCTCGCCGGTCTGGCAGCCGTCGCGATGTTTGGCTGGAGGGATGTCATTTTCTACGCAACACAAATCCTTCCGCGATCTCTTGAAGGAGGGTCGGTCGACCCTTATCACATGGGAAATCCGACGATTTCCACTCTGCTGCGGCACACATTGATGCCGGAGCCAGAACTCAATCCGCAACCTCTATGGAATTCACCGTGGTTATTCTTTTTCCTGCGTTCTCTGGCGCTTTTCGTCCTGGTAGTGTTTACGTTCCTCGGTCTGGCGCTCAATCGAGCGGGAAACGAGAAGCGCGACTTTGCGTGGTTCGTCATTCTTGTTCTTCTGCTATCTACTAGCGTGGCTTCGTATACTTTCCTAGTCTTGTTCTTGCCGGTTATCCTTCTTTTGGAAGAAGCGCGCCAGCCAGAGCGGATTGTCCTACTCGCTTGTTTTGTTGCGCTGTGCTCCCCGCTGCCATTCAGGTTTGATCCCTTCTTTCCCAAGGTGTGGCTGCTGCTCGGGCTGTATTTCATTGCAGGACGTCCCAACTGGCGGTTACTTCGTCCGGGCCTCGTGGCCGCTACATCCGCAATCGTCGTAATAGCTGCTCTTCTCGATGCGCATCGACACATGGTTTCGTATGCGCAGGAACCCGGCCAGCGTCTTGAGAGAATTGCCGTAGAGAAAGGCGAGTTGTTCGCATCGAATCCTGCTGTTTCCCCGTTTGGACTCTTTTATCAAACGATGGGAAAAGACCGCTACGTTTTGAGTTGGATGCATGGCCGTCGGATCGAGAAAATTTCCTTCCAGGGGGAAATGCTCAACCCTTTCGCATCCGTTGATGGACGTATTCGATTTGAGCTGGTGTCGAATGGCCAATCGAGGATGATGGAGTTTAATCCATTGAATCATGAGGTAGCGCAGCTCCCTTTTGATGCCCCGGCAGAAATGGAAGACGATGCGAAGGTTTCGCCGGATGGCAAATGGGAAGCGTTCGCAGCAGAGCTTGGGGGATCGAAGCAGATTTGGGTTCGAGATCTTGCAACCGGGAAAGCCGAGCCATTGACGGGGGGAACATGCAACAGCATTGCTCCTGAATGGGAAATGGACTCCGGCAGCATCCTATTTGCGAGTGACTGCGGACGAGCTTACGGACTGCCCGCTCTTTACCGCGCCAATATTCCCGCGAAGTAATCCCAATTTTGCCTCAGCCGCCGCCAGAGACTCACGAACTCGCAGCATAGCCGCTGTCGAAAATAGTCTGCACGGCTTCATAGCGGCTTTCCACGTTGAGTTGTCGCATCATGCGATGCACGTGATTCTTTACAGTGAATTCGGAGAGATGCAAGTTTGCAGCTATCTCTTTGTTCGTAAGGCCTCTGGCAAGAAATGAGGCCAGCTGTTGCTGCCGCCTGCTCAGACCGAGTTTTTCGCAGACACGCAGGTTGAGCATCAGCGACCCTTCCTCGGCAACGCGCGAGACGAATTGGAACAACGCAAGGGATAACTGCGAGGGACATACCGCTTCTCCTTCGGCGACCCGCCGTACGGCAGTAACAATGTCCTGCGCGCTGGCGTCATCAAGAAGATATCCACGGACACCGGCTCGCACGGCCTGCAAGAAACTCTCCGGGTCATCTCCCATGCCAAAGAGAACGATCTTCAACTGTGGACTGCGGGCGAGCGTTTCAGGAATCAAGTTTGGCGAAGCAATCGTTGCCGTGACATGGTGGACCAGCAGGATGTCACACTCCAGCCCGACTACCTGTTTTTGGGCATCCGCGGTATAGCGATCCACGCCGGCCACGGAAAGATCCGGTTGCTTTCGGAGGATGCCGGCGAGCGCTTCGCGAAGCAAGCGATTCTCAACGAGCAGAAAAACGCTCGGGGTACGTCTCCTGGCAGGTTCGCTCGCGTATTTCATATAGTGAAAAATCGCATCATTGAGTTCAGGACAACCAAAGTCTCCTGCTCGCACGAGAAGGGATTCTCCAGCCCCACCGTTGCTACGCTACGGCCAAATCGAAATCGATTCAATAGGCGGAATGTCATTAGAATGTAACCTTTCTGTGTGGCCGGCCGAGCAAAGCGTCTGGATCCAGGCCCGCTCAAAGGTGGGCCAAGGCATTCCGGGGATGTAGTAGGCCAGTGGCTACCAGCGTGCCAGGCGAGTTTGTGAAGGGGCAATGCCATGTCAGCGCGAGGCAATGTGAAGTCGCTGGAAAACAAGGTGTCAGAAACGATCGAGCGAACGGATCATCTGGTGGAGTTGATACCAGTGGATCACCTCACTTGGCGTCCGGAGCTGCCCCACGGGCAACCGGCCGCAAGCGATCTCGGGCATCTTCTGGGGCATCTCCTGGATTGTCTGGCGGGCTTTTGCGCCGCGTTATACGCTGCGTACCCTTCCGAACTTTCCGACTTTGTGTCCCTTCAGTCGCTGCCCGTGAATCATGCTTGTCTCCCGGAAGAGGCAAGAAAGCAGATGAAGATATACGCAGATCACATCCACCGCGGGTTCCAGCAAAGCACGGACCCTGACTTGGCTCGCAGAAT
>Ga0210406_10001751_pt1 | contig 25867 bp, 22 predicted proteins | sample IncBWC30MmetaG_FD_155454 | JGI IMG/M metagenome (GOLD analysis project Ga0210406, IMG submission 155454) | Forest soil microbial communities from Barre Woods Harvard Forest LTER site, Petersham, Massachusetts, United States - Inc-BW-C-30-M | ecosystem: Environmental > Terrestrial > Soil >... | reverse complement strand
GACGTCTCGGCTGACTTGCGAGGCGGGAGTTGCGGCTCACGCTGCTATCTGCGAACCGGTTATCTACCGGCTATTTGTGAACGGGAATGTCGATATAACTGTCGCTGTACTAACGGATTTTAAGAGGCACTTTGCCGTCGGCTATGGATTCCTCGCTCACGTCCCCTCCCGTACCATAGTTGATCTCGTGGTCGGGTCGCTTGCCGATGCCGAGAACCATCACGAGTCGGCTGCCGGCCTTCAGCAGTCGGCTCGTCATCCGCTCGCCCTTGAATGCCAACTCCTGACGCTCTCCCGCCTTCAGGAGGTGCCGATGGGTGCGGTCTCGCGCATAACTCGCGCGGAACTCGTAAGTCGGGCTGAAGAGGCGAATGTAGTCGCCGTCGGCGAGGAGCTCGTAGAAGGCGACGCTCAGGTCCATGTCCACTTTATTGACGGTGAAATCGAGCCGACCCGAGAACACGCCGTTAAACTCGATCGGTTTGCTCAGCGGCTCACTGATGAAAATTGTGCCGTGGCGCGGCGCCAGACTCCTGGTGATGAAATCGGTTGACGGCATCCAGGCAGCATCCGTGCGATCGACGAAACTCACCGTCTGCTCGATGAACGCGTCGTTGGTTTTCTTATGCTGAGCGAGACGGTGATTCGCGCCGGTTGCAACGCTGTCCAGGTAATACCTCACCGACCTACCCCCCATGGTGTCGAGCGAGGTTGCATGCTGCCACTCGTTTGCCCCCATGACCTGGTAGTTGACGCTTCCCTGCAGCAAGGACGGCATGGGGGTGCTCTTGAAGACATGATCAAACCACTGAAAGCGAAGTTCGCGAAAATCTACGAGCGCGGCCGAGTCGACTTGATAACCGTGCAAACTGGTCGCCGACCCAAGTTGCATCATGGCGTCATCGTAGGGACCGATGACCAACGAGTCGTCAGCGTGCGGGTTGTACCGATGATGCTGGGTAAAGTAGTACAAATCACCCGGCTCATTTACTGCGAAGTATCCGGTCATCGTGAGCACCGGAATACTTACCTTTGCAAATTGTTCGCGATACGGCACCATTTCTTGCCAGAACCGGTCGTAGCTAGGGTGATTCAGCCAGCGAATAAAAATCGGATTGTGCTTTCCGTAGAGCCTCCCCAAGTCTCGGTAGCGCCTTCCGCTCCTGTACCACTTCTGATCCAGCGCGCGCCATTTCGCCGAGTCGTCGGCGCCGCTCTCCGTTGGGCCGGTACCGGCCATCTGCAGCGACCATGAGTACCCCGCGTTTTTGAATATGCTGCCTTCCATGGGGAAATTTATTCCGGGCACGGTCGATGCCGCAGTGGCAATGGCCTTGAGCGCAGGCGGCAGTCGCTTCGCGGCAGCCCAGGGCATCAAGCCGCTATAGCCCTCGCCGTACATGCCCACCCGCCCGTCGCTCCATGCTTGCTTCGCGATCCAATTGATGACGGCGCGCGCATCTTCGCCGTCATGCTGAAAGGGAGCAAATCCCGCGGAGCTTTTTTGCCTGCCGCGGACGTAGGCAACGACTCCCACATAGCCGTGGGCAGCGCAGTCCTTCGCGGAGTTCTGCGAGTCCTCAAACCTGAACTCGAGCAATGTGGGCAGCGGGTTGTCGAGGCTGGTTGGACGAATCACAACAGCGGAGATGCTCGCTCCGTCCGGCGTGGGAATGAGGATTTCGTCATCGACCGTGTAGCGCCGATGGTCATCCTCTGCATTGAGCAGGACGGCCAACGGCCCAAATGTCCGATAGGCATCAAACGCCACGTATTTCCAGATCAGTTCCACGGCGTCTGCCTGATCAATGCTGTCCTTGGCGCGTTGTTGATCAAATGCGCCTTGCAGCGCTTCCTGGTATGCGGCAGGAGACGCCCCCAGCCATCGGGCAACGGTGTAGGCGTCGTGATCGGGCAGGCGGCGAATCGAATCGCGGAACGTACTGGTGAACGCCTCCGCAAATGTCATTCGATTTTGCGTCTCGAGTGTCTTCGCGTGGGCGTACATGTCGTAGACCAATGAGCGCCCGATCGGTGCACCAAAATCCGATTTTCGCCGCCGCTCGCGCAGGGATTGCCGCGAGATATCGGCAGCTGCGTACTGACCGGCGGCCATTTGCAGCGCCGATAGGTTCGCGAGATACCGCTCGGGATCAGAGTCCTGATAGACAGGAATGAGCCGCGCCGCCAAATCGCCCATGATCGCCCCTGCCCTGGGATCCGAGGGGGTCGCGGGTGGCCGGAAATCGAATTCCGTCGCTGCCCATGCCGGGGATAGCGCGAAGAACCAAAGCACCAAAAGGCTTTTTGCCGCAAAGGCGCTGCCCGTAGCACAAATTCGGATCCGCCTCTTCACGGGCGCCCTCCGGATTCCTTCGGCGACGATTCTTTCGGCGCCACGAGGCCATCGCGTGCCTGAAGGTCCGGCGGCGCGAGCGCCCTGGGGGCTTTGACAAGGTGCAGGGTTTTCGAGAAAAGAGCGTGCGCCTCCCCTGCACCGCCAACATGAATGATTCCGGTGCGCCCAAGCTCATGAGTAAACACGTCAATGACCAGTCCCAAAACATCATCGTCAAGCGAACCAAAAGTGCCGTCGATGAGAACCCACGGCGGTGTCTGTATCAACATCCGCGCAAACACCAGGCACAGTTGCTCGTCTTGGCTCAATTCCCGATCCCAGCGCCGCGTCTCGTCCAGCAGCGGCGCGAGTCGTTCAATCCCGAGCCGGAACAACGCGCGGGTGAAAGCTTCGGGACTGAAACTCTCTGCCTTCAAGGGATAGGCAAGAACCTCTCGCAGACTGCCGCGCGGCAAGTACGGCGTGCCGCGCGGCAGGTAGAATATCTGCTCGCCCCGCGGAAGGGTGATGCATCCGGTGCCCCAGGGCCACAAGCCTGCCAACGCGCGGAAAAGCTGGGTTTTACCGGTCCCCGGGGCGCCTAAGATCAGTACGCGCGCTCCTGCCGCTATTACGACGGTGGATTCTCGGAGCATGTCGGCATGCGCGGAGGACACGCTCTCCAGGTCATCGATCTTGATCGCACCCGGATCGCCTTCGGCATAGGTGATGCGGCTTTCGAAGCCGCGCGGCTCATGCGTGCTGATGACGGCATGACGAAAGCTTGCCACTCGCAGCAGCGTGGCTCGCCAGTCCGCAATGACACTGAAGTTGTCTATGAACCAGCGCAGCGATGATTGTGCTTGGGTAAAAGCACCGGCCGCCATCATGAGACCGCCGAATGAGACTTTTCCCGTGAAATAAAGCGGCGCGGCGACCAGTATCGGTGCAACCTGCGTAATCCAGCCGAACCCTGCCGTGACCCAGGTAAGATTGGTATGGCCCCAAACGATGCGGCGCGTAGCGCGCAATACGTCGCCAAGATGGCGTTCAATGCGGCGCCTCTCATCCGCTTCACCCGCCGCCAACGAAATATCATCAACGTGCTCGTTCACGCGTACCAGCGAAAATCGCAGGTTGGCCTCACGTCCATATCGCTCCGCATTGCGGTTGATGAGGCCTCGCCCAACCCAATAGCTCATGAGTGAGCCGGCGCTTGCGTAAACAATGGCCGCCCACAGCATGAAGCCGGGGATCGCATAGTCTCGGTCGCCGATACGCACGGCAAAGTCGCTCGAAAGTCCCCAGAGCACGCCGGCAAACGTGCCGAACAAGATCGAGGCCTGCAGCAGCCCGATGCCAAGATCGGCTGAAAGTTCGCAGAGTTTCCGTGCATCCTCGTGTATGCGCTGGTCTGGATTGACGCCCATCGCTCCTGCATTGGCCAGCCAGAATGCTCGGCGTGGCATGAGCCAATCCGCAAGAAGACTTCGGACCAAGCCTTCGCGAAGCTTCACCTGCAGGGTTTCAGCGAGCCAGCGTTGCGTTACATTGAGGACGAGAAGAAACCCGGCGATGACAAAGAACACGCCGAGCTGAAAGAAAAAGTCCCGTAAATCGCGACGCGACAGAGCATCGTAAAACGGCTTATTCCAGCTGTTCAGGCGAATTTGCCCATAGGCCGTGGCCACGATGACGAGCACGATCACGGTCATCAGAATCGTCAACGACCTGCCCACCGGCGAGCTGAAGATCGCACGGATCACCAGTCCGAGCTCCCGCAAGAAACCCAAATTGGTGCCTTTGGCGTCAGACGTCGTGCCGGCGATTTTCGTATTGGGGTCTGTCACGGTGCTCAGCGCTGTTCCACGTCTCAGACTTTACACTGTTGCGTTCGGACGGTCGTACGGCGGGCCAATGTAATTCCTACACGCCCGTCAAAGCTCTGCGCAGTACAGACACGCCGCGGCGAATTTCCGGCAGATCCACCGTGCCGTAGCCGAATATCAATCCCGCCTTGGTCTGCGGTCCAAAAAAATATCTGCTCAGCGCATGTATTTTCACATTGTGCTGCAGGAGAGTGTCCGCCACGATTTCCAGATCCAAGGAAACACTCACGACAGCAATGTGCATGCCGTAAAAAGAAGGTATCGGATGCAGCCATTCGGCGAGCTTGTCATGCAGGCACTCGAGCAGCAGTTGACGCCGTTGTTTGTAGACTTCACGCATTTTTCGCACGTGGCGCGTCAAGTGGCCCGCGGCGATGAACTCGGCCACCGCAGTTTGAACAGGCGTCGAGCAATGCCAGTCCAAACAGTTCTTTGCGGCAACCAGGGTTTGCATCGCCCAAATTGGGGCGACGATGAATCCCAAGCGAAGTGCCGGCAGCATGCATTTGGAGAAAGTGCCGACGTAAAAAACCACATCCGACCCCTCAGAAGCTCTCAGCGCTTCGAGGGGAGTGCCCTCGTAGCGAAATTCACCGTCATAGTCATCCTCGATCACCACCGCTCCGCGCTCGCGGGCGAATTCGAGCAGTGCCCTGCGGCGACGCGCAGACATCGTTACGCCAAGGGGAAATTGATGCGAGGGCGTCACGCAAATGATGCGCGCATCGGCGGGGAGCTGTGCGACCATCAGCCCTTCGTCATCGACGCCAATGGGCACGAGTTTTGCCCCTGCCGCGGCGAACGCGACGCGCATCGGAGGATAGCCAGGATCCTCCAGTGCGACGACAGTCTCGTTGGGCCTGACCAGCGCTCTTGCCAGCACATCGAAGGCCTGCTGCGCCCCGGAAGTGACCAGTACATCTTCGGCCTGGCACACGACGGCACGCGTGGCGGCAATGTGGTTGGTGATCGCCTTGCGCAGGTGGAAGTTTCCTTGATTCCCCTGGGCACTTTTATAGCTCGCCGGTTTTCTCTCCAGCCCGCGCAGTTGCTTGGCGCTGACCCGCCGGAAAACATCCAAGGGAAAGAGCCGCGAGTCGACCATGGCAGGACGGAAATCCACGCTTGCGCCTTTGCGCGGCGACGCTGCGTCCGGTCGGTCGCGCCAAAAACTGATCGCCGCAGTGACATCGGGGCGTAGCCAAAACTCATTCAACCGGTGCTCGGATGCGGGTTCAATTTCGCGCTTTTCGGGCGCCACGAAAGCTGTCTTCTGCGCGACATAGGTGCCTGCGCCGTGCCGGGTGACGGCATGGCCTTCGTTTACGAGTCTCTCGTAGACCTCGGCCGCGGTATTTCGCGACACACCCAAAAAGGCCGCCGATTTTCGGGTGGGCGGCAGCTTGGCGCCGGCCGGGAGGCGGCCGTCAAGAATGGCCGCTTGCAATTGACGGTACAGGGTCCGCGAAGCTTCGCGCGAGCCCTTTAGGCCTAAATGAAGCTCGATCTCGAACAACGGATCGATTGCGCGTTTAGGCGGCGATTGCGGGTGGCCCATCTATTTTCCCTCGAGGCGGCCCTGCAGTTATGGCCGCCATAGTCACAAGATCTTACCGTCTGACAGCTTAGCGCCGCCGGGACTAATGTAGGACGTTCCCGACAGCCCCTTTGGACCCTTCGCTATTGCGCCCGGCGAGCCAACAGGCGCATAAACCGCCAAACAGCGGGGACTTCCCCCGGTAAAAACGGGATACGCATGGCGCGAGTACTCATTGCCGATGATCACGCCGTCGCCAGGGCCGGCTACAAGCAGTTTCTAGAGGCGGAGGCCGGTATCACCGCCATTGGCGAAACCTCGAGCGGCAGCGAAACCTTGGACCAGCTGCGCCGCCAGGACTGGGACTTGTTATTGCTGGACATACACATGCCCGACCGCAGTGGACTCGATATCTTGAAGCATGTCACGAGTGGATTCCCCAAGGTGCGCGTGCTGATCATGAGTGGACTGCCGGAAGCGCAATACGCTCGAAACGTGCTTCGAGCGGGTGCCAGCGGGTATATATCCAAAGGCGGCTCACCCGAGGAACTCTTGAAAGCGGTACGCACCGTACTCGTGGGGCGCCGATACGTCAGCGCCACACTTGCCGAATCCATGGCGGCGGATCTGGAATCTTCACACCGTCACGACCAGCCTCTGCACGAGCGGCTATCCGTCAGAGAATTTCAGATTTTCGGCAAATTGGCAGCGGGCGCCGGCGTGGGGGCCATCGCCGAGGAATTGAGCCTGAGCGTCAAAACGGTAAGCACCTACCGGGCACGGATTTTGGAGAAGATGAATTTCACGAGCAATGCAGACATGACGGCGTACGCACTGCGCAACGGTCTCATCCTTTAGATTAACCTCAGGAGGAATACCATGCCGGATAAAGCAACAGGCTCATCGAGCACGCCGCCGCGCAAGAATCTAAAGGAAGACGGCATCACCAATCCCAGAGACGGCCGCGGTCCCTTGAGAAAATCGGACGACTCTTCGACAAAGCTCCCGCTTCACACCGGGGCGCCGAAGACGACGCGGCCCCACTGATTGCCGGCAGCTGCGACTTCGGGAAACCGTCGAATTCAACCCGCCGTTGCGGAGGCGTCAAGCTGGCCAAAGTCCGGGGCGCCGGCCTGATCGTCCGATTGGGCCGCCGCGTCTTCGCACTGCCTTTGGAGTTTTTTCGCCTGCTTGCGCAGCTCGCGGCTTTCCAGCTGGAGCATGTACTTGCGCGCCGCACCGGCGGCATCATCAGCAACTGTGAGCGCTTCGTTATCGCGCGCCGCCGCCCTGAGATTGAGCGACCTGATTTCATTCCTGACATCCTCGCTCGGACGCGAGTCGTTCGCGACACTGCCCAGGAAGAATCCTCGCGAATCGAGTTCGGCATCGTCTACGACGATCTGTGACTCCATGATGGGGTCGCCGATCGCCTTGATGGTTTCAAGCGTTGCTCGTGGTCTGGCGTGGCCGTTTGTCTGCGCGGGGCCGTCCGTTTCAGTGAAGCAATAGACGTACACGTCGGTCATGGATCTCTCCCCTGATCGCGGGATTTACAGGGCGAGTGTAACCCTTGCAAGATTCTCGTCTGTGCGGTGGCGCACCGAAGGTCTCACGCGGCGCGGCGCCGCACCAGTTAGCCAACCTACAATCATTTCAATGAGTTACGCGCGGTTATTTTCGTGATACGACAGGCGCGACATTGGACTGCGACACCCATCCGGTCCGGCCTGCACGAGTCTGCACCAGGAAAAATCCTTCGTGCTCCGCCGTAATTCTCACCGTCTCAGCCTCGGGCAGCGAGAATAGCGAGTCTCCCATGGGAACCGGCGACACACGAACTGCGGCCCCCCCCGTGATCACCACCCCTTCGTGCAGCAAGGGCCACAGCGCGAGGGCGTTGCATGCCGTCAGGCCGATCATGGAAATACCCAGCAACAACACAGCGCGGCGTAGCCATGGATGTCGGGACGAGAGTTGCGCCGCCAGCGCGCTTGCGCCGACGATCACCAGTCCGAACACGCCGAGCCAAAACATGGCGAACGGATTGGCGATGCGCGCCAGTCGCTCGAATGTGCTGCGCGCCGGCGCCGGCAAATGCGACGACACACGAACGAAGCTCAAATTGGCATCGATGTCGGGATCGTTCGGCGACAGCAAGTTTGCACGCTCATAGTTCAGAACCGCCATACCGGGTTTGCCCTGGCGCATGTAGGCATTTCCCAAGTTGTAGAGGCCGGTGGCGGAATAGCCGGCTTGCGAGGACTGTGCGTGGAGCTGTCCCGTCCCAATGAGCAGGTGCAAAACCAGTACAGTGAGGCTCCCACAGGTCTTCATTGCGTCGGCTCTTCCGATAGCCGTTGACGAACGGCGTGCATCCACCGCGCAAAATCGGCGGTGCGAAGATCGCGGTCCGAATATTTCGATTCATCCGCAAGCGCGAACAGCTGCTCAATTTCAGGATCATCGCTCAGGCGTGCGCGCACTTCGGCCGCCGTTACTTCCTCCGGCCCCACCTGCCATCGGACGGCCAGTGTTTGTTGCAAAGCGTCGCGTGCCGCATTGAAGAACACTGCAGCGTTCCCCGCACGGGCCGCGGCCTCCATCTGGGTCAGCACATGCTGATTCCTCCTCGCCGCAAATCGATTGCGCGCCGATACGCGCCCGGTTGGATTGCCGCGCCGTCGGACTGCCATCCAGCCCCCGGCAATTGCCATGGCCAGCAGCGAAGGGATCGCAAGAAAGCGCGGCTGCAGGTACGGCGGGATCAGCGAACCGACCATGTTCTCGGCAGCGCCGTGATCAGGCTTGAGTCCCTCGGCCGCCTTATTTGCGGCCGCTGAAGCACCGCTCGCAGCGACCTGCTGCGCCGTCAGCGTACTGTCGGCCAGCGAGGGCGAAATCGTCACAGGCAGCGGCGCGGTGTGAGCGGTCTCGTAGCGCTTCGTGCTGGGATCAAAATAAGTGAAGCTGAGCGGCGGAACAGTTTGCGCTCCAGGCTGTGACGCGATGAGGGGCTGCTCGAAGACTTTCTCGCCCTTGTGCCTCAGCGGATCGGTGGTATTGAACGTCGATTTTGGCGGATAGGTCTTCCAATGCTCCAGATGATCGAGCATGGTGCTGTCCACCCGGTCAAAGTTGCCGGAACCGGCCACCCGCATGGTCAAGGTCAAAGGATCACCTACATCCGCTTTTGCAGGCGAGACATCGCTCTCGATCGTGAAGTTGCCGATCGCTCCGTGAAAATCGGCGGGACGCCCCTCTGCAGGAAGTGCCGAGACCTTCAATTCCTGCGCTGGGCTTTGGACATTGATGTCCTTCGGAACGCTTGCACCGAAGAAATTTTGCCAGAATGGATCGCCAAACTGATCGTCGAGGGCGGACTCTCGTCGCGGCCGAGTCCGGATTTTCACGGTGAGCGGCACCTCAGCCGAGAGCGGGAAACTGCCCGGCTTCACCACCGACAAGACACTGCGCCATGTGAGCAGCACAAAGGCCTGACCGTCAATCATCTTTTCGCTGCGTTCAGGTTGATGCGATACATAGTTCAGCGTGAAGTCATCTCCGGTCAGCTTTGGCAGGCCGTTGAGCGATGTGACGAATCCCGAGCGCATTCCCAGTTCTATTTCCACCGGAATATTCTCTCCGACATACACCTCGCGCCTCGGCGCGCTCAGCTTTACATAGGCTGAGCCGTCTTCGGTCAAATGAACCCCTTTGGGTATCGATGCGCCGGAAAGGATGGGTGGAGGCCTGGGAGCCTGGGAGCCGCTGAGTCGCTGCGCTCCTGCACTACCGGGAAGTGCATTGACTTGCAGTACCACCGGCTGTGATTTCGGCGTGACGCCTGGGATGGAGAAAATTCCGGCCATTTGCGGCGTAACGCGTACCACGATCGATGTTGAGGGAAGTGTTGTTCCATTGATGATTTCGATCTGGCGGGTCCGGCCGATAATTTCGAATTGCAAACCGGAAACCACCGGCATGGTGATGGGCGCCGCGCCGTCGCCCAAGTTGGTGATCGTGAACCTCGCTGACTCGCCCAGCGTAATTTGCGCGGGTTGGATCGTGGTGTAGACCAGCGGGTCATCTGCGACGGCCTGCGCGGCTAAAACGATCACCAGGCTGACGATCCCCATCAGCCGCCGGCCGTGATTGCGATTCGTGCTCATCACCAATTCTTGATTGGCTTTTCCGGCGGCTGAACTGCACTGCGTCGCGCCACTGGAACCGGGAGCGACGGGTGCTCGTCTCCCTTCACTGAATCGAGCAGTTCGCGCGCCTCTTCCCGAGTCATTTGACCGGGAACGCGCTGATTGTCGGCCGCCTGCCTATCATTGTCGGAGTCCTGCGGCTCGCCGGTTTTGGGCGCGGCAGGTGGTTGCCCGGCACTCTTCGGGGGCTGGTCGCCCTTCGGCGGTGGGTCCCCTTTGGGCGGTGGGTCCCCTTTGGGCGGTGGGTCCCCTTTGGGCGGTGAGCCCCCTTTGGGCGGTGGGTCTCCCTTCGGCGGCGAGTCCCCTTTTGGCGGTGGGTTCCCTTTCGGTGGGTCCCCATTCGGCGGCTGGCCCTGCTGCCCGGAACCGTTGCCTTGCTGTGGGTTTTGACTCTGGTTTTGATTCTGGTTCTGGTTGTTATTCTGGTTCTGATTGTTATTCTGCTGCTGGAGTGCATCGATTTTGCGCTTCACCAGATCTCGATTGAACTTGACGTCGGCATCATTGGCACGCAACTGCAACGCGGTCTCATAGGCCTTCACCGCATCATTCCACTTTTGGAGAGTTTCCTGAGGAGAGGACTGCTGAGTCTTCTGGCCGGTGCGATACAGGGCATTGCCGAGGTTGTAGTAAGCGTCTTCTTGCACGGCCAGTCGCTTCAAATCGCTCGACGGTGCATGGCTGATGGATTGCTCAAACGATTGTGCGGCCTGGGGGAACTGCGCGGCTCTGTACGCCGCTGTCCCGGCATTGTATTCCAGCACCGGCCGTTTCGAGTCGATCGCAGGTGCGCCATGCGCGGCCGGCGCACTTGGTGAGTTCTCGCCCGCGGCTTGCGCGTGAACGTGCCCATCCATCACGAAAATGAGTGCGAAGGCCGCCGCCTTGGATGCTGCCGAGGCTCTTGCGCCGACCGGTCTGCGCGTGCCGATGAGAAGACTGGCAAGCAACATGGCCAGCGACGCCGCCAGGGGCCATTGATATCGTTCGGTGTAGATTTTCTGCTGCCGCGATGCGAGTTCGTGTTTCGCAATCGATCCGAGAACGGTCTGGAATACGACTTCCAATCCCTCCCCCTGCGTTCCCAGAGGCACGTAGAATCCGCCCGTGGCGGCCGCAATGGCTTTCAGCGTGGCTTCATCCAACCGCGATTTGACCAGCGCACCGCTCTCGTCCTTGACGAATCCGCCGCCTTGAGCCTGATCGATTGGAATCAAATCGCCGGCCGCGGTTCCCACGCCCACGGTGTAGATCTTCAGTCCATCCGACTGTGCCGCCGCTCGGGCCGTGTCCACAGCGCTACCCTCGAGGTCCTCGCCGTCAGTCACGAGGATCAATATTTTATCGCCGGCCGCGCGCCGGCGCAGTGCAACCTGCGCGGCCTGGATGGCGCTTGAAATATTCGTGCCGCCGTTCGGGATCGTGTTGGTGTCGATCGCCCTCAAGGACTCGCGAAACGCTCCGTAATCCAGCGTAATGGGGCATGCCAAGAAGGCGCTTCCCGCGAACGCTATGATGCCGATCGCATCGCCGTCCAATTGCTTTGCGAAGTCGTCGATCGCGAGTTTCGCGCGCGTCAGTCGATTGGGCTTGACGTCAGGTGTCGACATGCTGCGCGAGGTGTCGATCGCAAAAATGATTTCGTTTCCGCGCCGGCTGACTTGTTCCCAGCGAAATCCCAGCAGCGGACCTGCGAGGGCGACGAATAGGCAGACCATCGCCCCGAGGAAGAGTGCGCGTTGCACGTTTCGCTTCCTGACGGAAATCGATCGAGTCAATTGACCCCGCAGGTGCGCAGAGACGAACTTCGCTAGAGCGGCATGTTGGCGTGCGTCATAGAGACGCCACAGCAAAAAGAGCAGCGCAACGGCCAGAACCGCGGCGGGCAGCCACCAGGGGCTGGTGAATCTCACGGCAACCTCCGCAACCGGGTGTGCTGCAAGATCAGACTCAGCCCCAGAATAACGAGTGACGGAATGAGCGCCCAAGGATACAGCTCTTCGGTACGCTCGAACTTCTGCACGGTTTGCGCGCTCTTCTCGAAGAGATTGATCTGCTCATAGATCTTCTGCAATGAATCAGTGTCCGTCGCACGATAAAACTTTCCACCTGTCTCGTCCGCCACGGCTTGAAGGGTTTTCTCGTCCACATCAACTTTGGCCATGATCAGCCGCGTGTTACCTGCCGCATCCTTTACCGGTATGGGCGCATCCCCCCGCACGCCGACTCCAACGGTATATATTTTTACGCCCATGGCCTTGGCTGCTTCGGCAGCGGCGAGCGGCGAGATCTTGCCGGTATTATTCACCCCATCCGTGAGCAGAATCACGACTTTTGATTTCGCCGGCGTCAGGCGCAGGCGATTGACTCCGGCGGCAATGGCCGAACCGATGGCCGTTCCATCATCGGTACCGCCGACAGTGACGCGCTCTAGGTTCTGCTGCAGCCAATCATGATCGAGCGTGATGGGGCTGACCAGGTAGGGAGCGCCTGCGAAAGCAATCAGACCGATGCGATCATCGGGCCGCTCATCGATGAATTTTGAAACGACGGATTTGACCACTTCGATGCGATTGACCCTTTGATGGTCAATTCTAAAATCCAATGCCTGCATCGATCCGGAAACATCCAGCCCGAGCACGATATCGATGCCGTTCGCGGTGACCTCGGTTCGGCTATGAGTCCGTTGCGGACGAGCGAGTCCGATGATCATCAGAGCGCCGGCAAGAAGCGGCAGCGCCCATACCAACAGACCGATCCGGCTGCGGCTGCTGCGAGCAACCTCGCGTGCGAGACTGACATCGGAATATTCGATGGCAGCGACAGGACCGCGCCGCCCACGCCAGAGCATCACAACCGGCAACAGCGTCATCAGCCAAAACCATTCAGGCTGTAGGAAGCGCGTCATGAGCCTCCCGAACGGTGGACACTTCTTCCGGCTTGGCCGTTGCCAACACGAAAGTGCGCGCGCTCTGACGCAGCGCTTCCATATTCTGAGTGGTGAGGGAAATTCCGGCAAATTTTACGAAATCGCACTGATGCAGGAATTCTCCCAGCAGCGACTGATGCCGGGCCAGCGATGCATTTGCGGTCTCGAGCAGATCGCGCAGAAACTCCTCCGTCGTCCGGCGGGTAACCGCAACCTCGAATCGTCGCTCGATATAGCTGCGTACGATGTCCGACACCGCAGTGGAAAATTCCCGCGCGCTCGCCGGCTGCATGAGATCTCGAATCTGTTCCAGGCGCTGCAGGGCGATCTCGTATGGCAATAAGACGCGGGCACGACGGCCGCGCCGCCAACGCCAAAGGCAGTAGATGGCCACGGCGAGCACCGCCACGCCCGCGATGACGGCGGGCAATACCCAGCCCGGCACGACGTACTTCGGCCCCCGGATGTCGCGGATGTCTTCTTCGGGGCCGGGAGCCACGGCACGGGCGGTGGATGCCGCCGCCATGTTCGGATCGGCTGCGGGCGCGGGCGTCGGCGCGGGCGCGGGCGTCGGCGCGGGCGCAGGCGCAGGCGCGGCCCACAGGCCCGCTCCAAGGGACAGGCCGGCCAACCCCACCGCCGCAACGGCGCGCATGCCGGAAAGGCGTCCATTCATACGCGTCGGCGCTCGCGGGTTTTGAAGAACCGCTGCAGGGCCGGCATGTAGGCTGCTCCGGTTTGCAACTGCAATGTATCGATACCCTCCGAGCGAAAGTCGCTCACGAGCCGGCGGGCCCTGTCCGCGGACAGTTCCGCGAAACGCTTCCGGATGGCGGAACTCGTGGTGTCGAGTTCGATCACTTCGCCGCTTTCCGCATCTTCCAGCGCTACGATACCGACATTCGGAAGTTCCTTCTCGCGCGGATCCTCGATGTGGACGGCAACCAGGTCGTGACGTCGATTGGTGCGGCGCATGGCGCGGCGCAATTCGGCCCGCGCGACCATTGGTTCCCTAGGCGTCTCAAAATCTGAAATGAGGAATACGATTGCCCGCCGATGCAGCAGCCGGTTGGCGACATCGAGTGCTTTGACGGTGTCCGTCCCTGTTGCCTCGGGGGCATGGTAGAGGATGTCCCTGACGACGCGCAGCACGTGACGACGGCCTTTCTTCGGCGGCAGATAGCGTTCGACCCGGTCGGTGTAGAGCAGCAGGCCGACTTTGTCGCTGTTGCGAATGGCGGAAAATGCCAGAACGCTGGCCAGTTCGGCGGCAAGGTCGCGTTTGCTGCCGGCACCGGATCCAAAATTTCCGGAGGCGCTGATATCAACCAGCAAAAAGATGGTGAGTTCACGCTCCTCGGTAAATTTTTTGACGAAGGGCCTGCCGGCCCTGGCCGTGACATTCCAGTCGATGGTGCGGACCTCGTCTCCGGGTGTGTACTCGCGCACCTCATCGAAATCCATCCCGCGGCCCTTGAATACCGAGTGATATGCACCTGCGAGACTGTCGTTCACCATGCGGCGCGTGCGAATTTCCAGCTGCCGCATGCCGCTCATGATGACTTTGCTCGACTGGGTGGTCTCCCGCGCCATTGTCAGGGCACCGGCAATGCGTCGAGAATTTTTTCGATGACATTCTCGGAGGAGATATTTTCCGCTTCCGCTTCGTACGTGACCGACACCCGATGGCGCAGCACGTCAAGCGCAATCGATTTCACGTCTTGCGGGATCACGAAATGGCGGCCGCTCAAGAAAGCCATGGCGCGAGCGCCCAGCGTCAACGCTATGGTGGCCCGCGGCGAAGCGCCGTTTTGGATGTAGCCGTTCAAATTCAAGGAACCGGCAATCGGCGGTCGGGTTGCGAGAACCAGATCAACGATGTAGTCACGTATCTTGTCATCGACATACAGCGTGTTGACGACATGTCGCGCCTCGATGATTTGTGCCGCGCTTACCACGGTGCGGGGAACGAGCATGGCTTCGGTCGTTGCCATCGCATCCAGAATGGCGCGCTCGTCGCTGCGATTCGGGTAAGTGACAATCACCTTCATCATGAATCGATCGATTTGCGCCTCGGGGAGCGGGTACGTGCCCTCTTGCTCCAAGGGATTTTGGGTGGCAAGCACCAGGAACGGTGTGGGCAGACCATAAGTCTCATCGCCGATCGTTACCTGGCGCTCCTGCATCGCTTCCAGCAGAGCGCTTTGTACTTTTGCCGGTGCGCGATTGATTTCGTCCGCGAGGATGAGATTGCTGAAAATAGGCCCGTGCTTCGTCCTGAACGCTCCGTCCTGCGGGTTGTAGATCATCGTTCCCACGATGTCGGCCGGCAACATATCGGGGGTGAACTGCAGCCGCTTGAAATTCAGCGCAATGCAACTGGCCAAGGTCTTCAACGCGAGCGTCTTGGCGAGGCCGGGGACGCCTTCCAACAGAACATGCCCATTGGTGAGCAGGGCGACCAGCAATCTGTCGAGCAGGTGCCTTTGACCCACAATGACGCGCGCCATCTCCTGCTGGAGCGGGCGGATCCAGGCTGAACTCGCTGCGACCGCCTCGCGTGCCGCCCGCCCATGATCCGCCGCACCCGCCAAGGGAAGCGGTTCTCGAACAGTGGGGATGGGCTGATACCTCGCATTCTGCTCAATGAGCGGCGGGGCAGCTTTCTGATTCATGCCTGGATCCTTTATTGACGAAATTCCGAGAGGCCAAACCGCGAAATCGTCCAAGGACTCCGGTTTCGCGAATGAGGCTTTGAACTTGGGGAGGGCCTTCGGTTCCCCGATAACGGCAACGCGCGGCGCAAAGCTAGAATTCTCCGTAACCTCGCGCCATTGCCGCGGCAAAAATAGGCAGAAATACAAAAAGCGCAAGCTCCGCGTGCAGATATTGTCGCACTTTCCGGATCTCCGGGTCGCTCGGCAAAGCACCCGAGTTTCGCCAGCGAATGAAGGCCACCGTGGGCGGCAGCGACAATATCCCGATAACCGCGAAATCCGCAATCTTGGCCCAGAAAAAGGCGTTGTGGGAGTAGTACGCCCATCCCTTGGCGGCAAATACCGCGCGGCAGAAGCCGATCACGATGACTGCAGCGGCGAGGATTCCGTACCCAAGATCCATCGAGGATATGCGTGCGAGCGTTGCGCCGCTCATGCCGGGGCGAATGGCCCAAAATTCGGCAAATAAAATCCCGAAAATAGCGAAGATCAGAAGATGGTGGGCTATTGCGAGAGACAGATCGAGCATGGCTCAGTGATCCTAATCCGCGAACCTTGCGATATCAATTCATCCACTCCGGTCGATGAAAGCCGCGCGATAGTCATAAAAGCCGAGCGGAGCGGTGAATTTGCTCAAAGTGTGCTTCAGCCCGGCTCTATCTATGCCGATAACCAATACTCTGGCATCTCCGCGGCTGCGTAACCATAAACACTGATTGCGGTCCCGGGGATGCGTGACTCCTGTCACGTTCCAGAACTGTTGGGAACCGGCGGGCAGCGGTAGCTGCTGGTGCAGGGACGTTGCCGGCACCGCCGGCGCTGGTGGCGGAGCGAGTATTCAATGAAATTCAAATGGCACCCGGCGGCAGCCGCCGCAATACTCGGGCTCGGTACCCTGCCGGTGTACGCGGACCCCACGATTGATCAGTATGTGCATTTCAGCGCATTCGGCACGCTCGGGGAGGTGTACTCCGACTATCGTCAGGCCGACTTCACCGGAGAGTACTTGCAACCGCACGGCGCGGGATTCAGCCGCAGCTGGAGCCCGACCCCCGACAGCGACTTGGGCGGCCAGGCCGACCTGCGCATCCTCGACGGCTTCACCGGCGTGGTGCAAGTCATCGCGCGCGACAACGATGCTGGCAACTTCAAGCCTCACGTCGAGTGGGCCAACATCAAGTACGCCTTCACACCGGACTTGGCGGTGCGGGTGGGTCGCACGCTCTTACCCACTTATGAACGTTCTGACAGCCAAAATGTCGGTTACACCCTCCCCTGGGTACGGATACCCAATGAAATCCGCTATTCGAACTCCGCGACCCATAGCGACGGGGTCGATGTGCTCTACCGCATCAAGACCGGCGCTGTGATCCAAGACCTCCAGGTACAATTTGGGCGCACGTCGGAGGATTTTTCCGGAGCGGTGTTTCATGGCAAGAATTTGATCGTGCTGAGCGATACCGTTCAGTATGGCAATACCAGCGTGCATCTGGCTTATCAAACCATGATGTACACGTTTTCTGCGCTCCCGGCGGCGCGATTCCGGCTGGCCAGCGCCGGGTTCACCTATGATCCAGGGACTTGGTTCGTGACCGGGGACAGCAACTTCGCCCACTATGATTTCTTCGGCGACTTCTATGCTTGGTACCTGAGCGTCGGCATGCACGTGGGCCGCTTTACGCCCTACCTCGTCTACTCGACCGAAGATGCGCCGACTTCGGAACCTCCGTCCGGTTTGACCGCATTGGGCGATCAGCGCACCGTGGGCGCCGGAGTGCGGTGGGATTTTGCCAAGAACATCGACTTCAAGCTGCAGCTGCAACGCGTAATCATCGAAACAACGGATGCTCCTGCATCATTCAACAATGTTCAACCGGGACTGCGAGTCGGCGATAAGGCCAATGTGGTCAGCCTGACATTGGATTTTGTGTTCTAGGCCATGTCACGCGCACTTAGCATGAAGACCTCGGCGCTTGGCGCCTTGATCGTCGCCCTGTTGGCCGCCACCACCATACGGGCAGAGGACATCGTGGTCATTGTCAACCCTGCCGCAAAGCCCATCACCAAGGAGCAAATTGCCGACCTCTACCTGGGCAGGAGCGCAGAGCTGACTCCGCTGGATCAAACCGCGGGCTCGGCGATCTATGTGCAGTTCTACAAGAAGGCAACGGGCCGCGATGCCGCGCAAGTCAAGGCAATCTGGTCGCGAATCCTGTTCACCGGCAGGGGCCTGCCGCCGAAGCAGTTGCCCGATTCGGAGGCCGTCAAGAAAGCGGTGGCTGCAAACCCAAACGTCGTGGGCTATATCGAGAAGTCTGCCGTGGACGCCTCCGTCAAAGTCGCGTTGCCGCTCGATTGACCGCAGATGGGTAGCATCACGTGAATACGCCGCCCTCGACACAACCGTTGCACCGGCGCGTGAACCGCATCGCGGAACCGAAGATTCTGTTTCCGCTAATTGCCGTGGTCCTATTGTCGGCGATGTGGGGAGCGGCTCTCGGCATCATCAGACTCAAGTACGTCGAAGCTGAGCACGACGCAGCGATATTGAGCCGCGAACTCTTGGGCACTTATGAGGCCCAGGTGGTACGTGTCCTGCGTGAAATCGACCAGACTCTCAACCTGGCAAAGTTTTGGCACGAACGCACCGACATGCACGGCGCGCTCTCGGATCTCAAGGAGCGCGGATTGTTGCCGCCGGATCTGGTCTTTTCCGTCAGCATCGCCGATCGGGACGGCACCATCATCGAGAGCACCCGCCCGCTCAAGGCCATGAGCGTTGCCGATCAGGATTATTTCCGCAAGCAGCGCGACAGTAGTTCCATCCTGGTCGGACAGTTGCCCCGGGGTGCGACCGGCGATGGCAGATTACTTTTCTCCCGAAGGTTGAATGCGCCAAAGGGCGATTTTGACGGCGTTGTGATGGTGGCGGTCGATGCGGCGTTTTTCGTCAGCGGTTACGACACCGCCAAGTTGGGCGAACATGGCGTGCTCGGCATTCTGGGCGCTGACGGCGTTGTCCGGGTCAGGCGCAGTGGGGAATCCATGTTCTCCGGTGATGTGGTCGACTACGCCTCGGTGTTGCCGAAACCCGAAGCAGCTGAGGCGGACCCGCCGGTCTTGCGCAGCAGCTGGGACGGCGTATGGCGTTGGAGCAGCGCGCGTGAGATTTACGGATTTCCGCTGGCGATACTCGTCGGACTGTCCCGAGAGGAACAGCTTGCTGCGGTGAGGAGAGACTCCTTTGCCTACATCTGGTGGGCGGCGGCCGGCAGTGTCGGCGTCATTCTGCTGATGGCAATTCTGGGTCGAATGAGCTGGCAGCTCGCGCAGAGCCGCTTGCGCGAAAGCGAATCAAAACTGGAGCATGCTCGGCGTGTCGAGTACCTCGCCTACCATGATGGCCTCACCGGCCTGCCCAACCGTAGCATGTTCAGCAAACTGCTGAGCCAGCGCATCAGCGAGGCGCGCCGCTACAACAAGCAGCTTGCAGTCGCGTTCCTCGACCTTGACCGCTTCAAGCAGATCAACGACACGCTCGGACACGAGGCGGGTGATCAATTGCTCCAGGAGGTGGCCGCGCGACTGCAAGTATGTGTGCGCGATAGCGACACCGTGGCACGCCTCGGAGGTGACGAATTCGTCGTGCTGCTGCCGGACTTGGAGGAAGGGAAACACGCGGCAGCCGTCGCCCAGAAAATACTCGCCGTCATCGGCAAGGGGTTTACGCTCATCGGTCACGAATTTCGCGTCACTGCAAGCATCGGCATCAGCCTCTATCCGCAAGATGGGGACGACGAGCAAACTCTGACCAAGAATGCCGATATCGCGATGTATCAGGCAAAGGCGGAGGGAAAGAACAATTTTCAATTCTACTCGGAAAAGTTGAATGCGAATTCCCTCGAGCGCCTCACATTGGAATCGAGTCTGCGGCACGCCCTCGAGCGTAACGAATTCCGGCTCTATTATCAGGCGAAGCGCGATATCCGCAGCGGCCGCATCGCGGGCATGGAGGCACTGCTGCGCTGGGAGCATCCGGATCTTGGCACGGTGGCGCCCATGCAATTCATTCCTGTCGCCGAGGACACCGGGCTCATCGTGCCGATCGGCAAGTGGGTGCTCAAGTCAGCTTGTTTGCAAAGTGTGGCATGGCAAAAAGAGGGTCTGCCGCCTTTGAGCGTCGCGGTCAACATGACGGCACGGCAGTTCTCGGACGAATACCTGCTGCAGGACCTGACGTCGATACTGAAGGAGACCGGCATGAATCCGCACCTCCTCGAAATCGAACTCTCGGAGAGCTTGCTGATCCACGACGTCGAGACGACGCTAAGAATCCTGACGGGAATCAAGTCATTGGGGGTTCGCATCGCCGTTGATGATTTTGGCACCGGCTATTCCTCGCTGGCGACTCTGCAGCGCTTTCCCCTCGACACGGTCAAGATTGACCGCTCGTTCATCGCCGAGCTGGTCGGCCCATCGGAGGGCTCGGCACTGGCCGACGCGATCATTGCGATGGGTAAATCGCTGAGCCTGACGGTCGTCGCGCAAGGCGTGGAAACCAGGGAACAAGCTGAATTTCTGCGTGCCCACGCATGCGACGAAGTGCAGGGATTCTATTTCAACAGACCCCTGCCGGCCTATCAGTTTGGGCAGCTGATGCGCGCCCAGACTGCGGACGTTTCCTATGTAGGAACGCGCGCGGGCCTGCTAAACCCACAGATGTGATCGCGGTAACCGCGTCCTTGGATGGCTGGCCACTGACAAAGTTCATATATTATGGTGGCTCCTCACGCATCGAATTGCACTGCATCATTCCGTTGCAATTCATTCCAGGTTCCGAGGGTACAATGAATGAAGCAATGTAAGACTTGAGGACCTGATATGCGCCCAGTGACGCGCCCAACTGGTGTTCGGCAACCCGAAGCAGCGGATGAAAACGCCATCAAATCGTGGTTGGACGCGCTGGCGAGCGGCGTCTGCGATACATCGGCGTTCTTGCTCTCGGTACGCGAAAGATTCGGGTCCGCCAGCGACGGCCGTTGGGAAGTGCTGTCCCAGTTGGACCAATACTATAGGCGCGGAAGGATCAAGCCCGAGGTGTTCCACGCGGTCAAAACCGCCTTGGCGGAGTCGGCATTGGGCACCGGCAACGTCAACACCTTGGGGATCCCGGTCGCCGGCGATGTCGCTGCCACACGCACCCCGGTGCGTGCCGAACCGGCGGATCCGCATCCATTCCGCGAAGAAATCCAGCCGCAGGATGCCGTGCTCGAACTGAAGCCAGGCAGTGTGCTGCGGCGGCGTTACCGGATCGAAACCATGCTGGGCCAGGGCGCAACGGGCATCGTCTTCCAAGCCCTCGATGAATATCGCCTGGAAACACCGCCGGTCGGCCAACATTTGGCAATCAAGGTGCTGCATACGGCCGTGGCCAAGCGCGCGGAATTGCTCACGGAACTGCGCCGGGCATTCCAGCAGATGCAGCGGTTGTCGCATCCGAACATCGTGCGCGTTTTTGAATTTGACCGCGATGGCCCGATAGATTTTTTCACGATGGAGCTTCTGAACGGCGCTCTGCTCAGTCGTGTACTGCAAGCCAGAAGACTCATTCCTCTGGACCGCGCCCAAGCCTTGGCGGTGATCCGCGATATCGGTGCGGCTATTTCGTACGCGCACTCCCGTGGCGTGGTGCACGGAGATATCAACCCGCAAAATGTTTTCATCACGATCTCGGGTGAACTGCGCGTCCTGGATTTCGGAGCGTCGCACAATTTGACCCGGGCCGCGGCGGCGACCGATCACGAACTGACGTTGCCGTTCGCCACTTCCAGCTATGCCAGCTGCCAAGTGCTCGAGGGCGAGCGTGCGGATGCGCGCGATGACGTCTTCGCGCTGGCCTGCATCGCCTACGTCCTGCTCTGTGGTGAACATCCTTTCTCGAAGAAAACAGCGATCGAGGCGCGCGCGGCCCGGTTGATTCCACGGCGGCCGCCCAAGCTCACGAATCCGCAATGGCATGCTCTTCGCACAGGACTGCGCTGGGAACGCGAGGACCGACCGGTCGATGTGCAGCAATGGCTGGAGCGGCTGCACCTTGGCGGCGCGGCCAAACATCTGGCACCGGCTGCTGAACTTGTCGAGCCGCCGCCTCACAATGAGCGCAAATCGAGATTTTCAATGGCGGTAGCCACGGCGATTGTATTGCTTCTCGCCGCGGGTTATTGGGTCATTGGCCAGCGCGGAGTCTTGCCGCGCGTCGACGGCGGTGCGCCGAGCGTCGCTCCCAGCGCTTCTTCGCCACAGAATCCCCCACCATCTGCCACCGCATTGCCGGCGGGATCCGAGCAATCGTTCAACGATCGCCGTCCGGCGCCGACCGCTCGTGCGGCCCCGCCGCCTGCAGTGCGCGAAGCACCCGCAGCGCGCGAAGCACCCGCAGCGCGCGAAGCACCTGCAGCGCGCGAAGCACCCGCAGCGCGCGATGCACCCGCAGTGCGCGATGCACCCGCAGTGCGCGATGCACCCGCAGTGCGCGATGCACCCGCAGTGCGCGAAGCACCCGCCGTGCGCGAGGCGTCCACATCACGCGAGGCGCCCGCAACACGCGCGGCGCCCTCAACGAAGAACAGAGCACCCACGGCCCCGCCCCCTGCGGCGACGTCCGCGGCGCCTACCGTGGCATCGGCCGGCGGCGCTTCCGGTGCATCGAGAATTGAATTGGCGGCAGACTTGGTCGAAGTCCCGGCCGCTGAATCTTCGGCGCGGGTCACGGTGCACCGCAAGGGCAGTTTGCGGGGCGCGGCAAACTTTACCTGGTGGACCGAATCCGGTACCGCAAAACCGGGCAAAGATTTCTCGGCGACGGTGCCGCAGCCTGCGTATGTGGGCGACGGACAGTCCGGCATTTCGCTGAGCATTCCCGTGAGCAATGCACCGCGCACTCAGTCAAAGAGCTTCTACGTGGTCATCGACCAATCTGAAGGGGGCGCGGCACTGGGGGCGCGAACGCTGACCATGGTCACGCTGCTGCCGACCGACTAGGGATCTCGCTCAGAATGCATCGCACACCGGGATCCGCCAAATTCTTTAGGGATCCCGTTATTCATTGATGTAAATCGAGGCAAACGCCTTGCGCAAGGAATTTTTCTGCACCTTGCCCATGGTATTTCGCGGCAGCTCATCCACCAGCAGGATTCGCTTCGGTACTTTGTAGCGTGCCAGACGCGCTTTGACCGAATCAATGATGGCTTCTTCCGAAAGAATTGCGCCCGGCATCGGCACGACGACCGCGGTAACGCCCTCGCCAAAATCCGGATGCGGCACCCCGAACACCGCGCTTTCCAGCACGCCGGCCAGCGCATCCAATTCGGTTTCGACCTCCTTGGGGTACACATTGTAGCCACCGCTGATCACAAGATCCTTGGCCCGGCCAACGATGTGCACGTAGCCCTGGCAATCGATCCGCCCTACATCGCCTGTATTGAACCATCCGTCAACGCTGAACTCACCGCGGGTCTTCTCCTCGTCCCTCCAATAACCCACGAACACATTGGGACCCTTGACTTGAAACGTGCCTATCACATCCGGCTCGGCCTCAACCGCGCCGGTTTCGGCATTGACCACTCGAATCGCCGTACCCTTCAGCGGCGGCCCCACAGACCCCGGCAAGCGCGGACCGTCGTAAGGATTCGAGGTATTCATCAGCGTCTCGGACATCCCGTAGCGCTCCAGAATCACGTGACCGGTACGCTGCTGAAATGCGCGGTGGGTCTCAGTCAGCAATGGGGCCGACCCCGAAATGAACAGGCGCACCGTCGCGGTAGTCTCTTGGTTGAGTCCAGGCTGCTGCAACAGACGGGTGTAGTGGGTCGGAACACCCATATACACCGTCGCGTCCCGCAGGTGCTCCAGTGTCTGTGCGGCATCGAATTTGGCCAACAAAAATAGACTCGATCCTGAGGCGAGAACCGTATTGATCGCGGCGAACAATCCGTGGATGTGAAACAGCGGCAACGTATGCAGCAGCACATCGCTGCGCGTGAAGCGCCACGCTTCGGCCAGTACCGAGGCGTTCGACGCGAGATTGGCGCGCGTGAGCATCGCGCCCTTTGGGCGCCCCGTGGTACCGGAAGTGTAGACAATCGCCGCTATCGCGTCCGGGTCGAACATCTTCGGCGACTCGAACTCGCTTGTGCACTCGGCAGCCAAAGTGAGCAGCGATCCATCGCCGTTTGCGCCCAACGTCTCGAGCACCACTCCCATCTCGATCGCCAGCGGCTCGATCAAGTGCCGGTCTTGCGGCCGAATCACGGCGACTCGCGGCCGTGAATCGCGCAGAAGATAGTCGACTTCGTTCAGTGTGTTCGCAACATTGATGGGTACAAATACAGCACCCAAACGCAGGCAGGCGACGTATAGCACGACCGCTTCCGCGGACTTATCGACTTGAACCGCGATGCGCTCGCCCGCCAGCAAGCCGCACCGGCTCAGGGCCGAAGCGATCCGTCCAGACTGTTCGCGAAGCGCTGCATAGCTGATCTCTCGACCATGCAATGTCTTGAGAAATACATGTTGCGCACAGCCGGGAGTCTGTTCGACCCAGCCGGCCGGATCAGTTGCGAATGACATGGCGCATCATAACCGTCAAATACGGGTCATGGTGGCGGAGCGCAAACCATCAATAGTGAGGCGGCCGTTCCTGCTCTGCCGGGCGTATCTCTTCGGACGGCGCGCCCTCGAGCCGTTCTCTGACTGCCTTGAGCTGCGCTTCCAGCATCTGGATTTCCCCATGCTGTCGAAATACCACGTCGCTTAGCTCGACCATCGCGCGTTCGAGATAGGCAATCTTGGACTGGATCTGTTCCAAGGACTCATGCATCGGGGCAGGAGCCTAGTACTTCACGCCGTAAAAAATGTAGTCGGCCGCGTATGTAGCGCGCAGTTGCTGCCCGGCCTGATCCTGGCGACACCCCACGGGAGCTTTGCCCCCCACGGTATTCAAGCGCTGAATGTACTGCACTCCCGTGAACAAACCGTTGCCGGAGGTCGCCTTGGCACGCAGCAGCAGCCATGGAATCGAGTCCGGCTTCGGGCTTTGACTGCTACTGACCACTTCCCCAATCACCTTACTGCCGTCATTGGCTTCCCACGTCGGACCGGCATAGTGTTTTCCAACACTCCTGCCGCCCTTGGTAGACAAAGCGGCCTCCGGCTGTTTGAACGACCACTCAAACTGAGAAGGGTCGTTCTTCGCAGGCTGGCATTGATAGAGCTGCACGCCCTGGGCGCGCAGATCCGCTATCAGCCCTGGAGATCCGGGCACACGCAGTGGTCCGGGTACGCTCGGTGCGGTCGCACATCCCACCGCCAACACACACACCGACATCAGGAGCATTCGGGGAAACGACAGAAGATGCATATGCCTACCCTCCTATTTGAACACCCGTGTCGCGCATTATGTCAGCTGTTGCGCCTGACGAGTGCAGGTGAAGTGCGCTATTCTGCGTGAATCATGCTACGAAAGCCTCAGCGGCGCGTGCTCGTCATCGATGTCGGCGGCAGCCATGTGAAAACCCGAGTATCGGGCCGGCGCGAGATGCGTCAGTTTGAATCGGGCCCCACCATGACGCCGCGCCAGATGGTTTCGCGCGTACTCCGGCTGACCGGCGATTTGAAATTTGACGCCATATCGATCGGATACCCGGGCGTGGTCGTGCACGGCAAGATCGTCACCGAACCATACAATCTCGCACGCGGTTGGGTGGGCTTTGACTTTCGCAAGGCGCTTGGCCGACCGACCGTGCTCCTGAATGATGCCGCCATGCAGGCAATCGGTAGTTATGAGGGCGGCCGCATGCTCTTTTTAGGTTTGGGCACCGGCCTGGGATCCGCGCTCATTGTCGACGGTACGGTCGCTCCCATGGAGCTGGCCCACCTGCCCTACAAGCGCGGCCGCAGCTATGAGGACTATTTGGGCGACCGCGGGCGGCGCCGTCTCGGCGCCAAAAAGTGGCGTCGCGTAGTAGCTGATGTGGTCGCCCAGCTGAGTAGCGCCTTGGAAGCGGACTACGTCGTGATCGGCGGCGGCAATGCTCGCAAACTGAAGAAACTGCCGGGAAACGCGCGGCTTGGAAACAACGACTTTGCGTTTCTCGGGGGCTTCAGAGTTTGGCGTCCCGGAGCGCATCGACCCTAGTGCGTCGGCACTGTGATGATGAGCGGTTGATGTAGTGCTCGCCCTCCG
>Ga0210406_10001750_pt1 | contig 25878 bp, 24 predicted proteins | sample IncBWC30MmetaG_FD_155454 | JGI IMG/M metagenome (GOLD analysis project Ga0210406, IMG submission 155454) | Forest soil microbial communities from Barre Woods Harvard Forest LTER site, Petersham, Massachusetts, United States - Inc-BW-C-30-M | ecosystem: Environmental > Terrestrial > Soil >... | reverse complement strand
AGCCCACGGCGCGCAGGGCCGCCGCATTCAATAACGCACGGTCGTACAGGTGAAGAACAAAGACCGGGGTGTCGGGAGCCGCTGCGTTGATTTCATCGAGGGTAGGCATGCGTCGTTCGGCAAATTGGAATTCCGTCCAGCCCCCGACCACCCGCACCCACTGCGGCGCCGGCGTACGTGCTGCCTGTTCCTTCAACATGCGCAATGCATCGGCAAGAGACGCCACCCCATCCCACCGCAACTCCATGTTGTAGTTGAGGCCGCCCCGAATTGGATGCATGTGCGAGTCATTCAACCCGGGAATCACGGTGCGACGCTCCCCGTTGATGACTTGCGTCTCCGGCTCTCGCAGACGAAGAATCTCTTCGTCCTTGCCGACAGCTGAGATCTTTCCCCCAGTTATAGCAATTGCCTCGACAAACGATGGGACTCCGTTCGTTGCAATCTTGGCGTTGTGAACTATCGTATCAACAGACATAGGAATCTCCTTCCGCGGTTCGAAACGGGTTGCCGTTCGAAACGGGTTAATGAGGGCAGGGAGCTAGCCTGCCCTCCCTGTTCGCTATTTGTGAGCGGCTGCGGCGAGTGGCTTACGTCACCGCAGCAATCCTCGACGACGTAGATTACGTAACCGTCGCGTATCGCCTGGAGGATGTGCCTGTAGCAACAACCTCTCCTTCCCCAACAGCCATAGCTTCGGCGAAGTACGGGGTCGAGTTGGTCGCGATTTTTCCGCTGTGATAGATCGTCTTCTGAGACATAGAATCCCCGGGTTATCGAGTTGGTTTTGAAAGTAAAAGCGGGGAAGGCGTTCACGCTTCCCCGGCTACTACTTACTTGTGGGTTAGCTCAAGCGGTGGCGTCCAATCGGGAAGTTCCGTTGGCGACGCACCATGCACCATCGTGTACGCATATTCGACGCCCATGCCGTACGCACCTGCGTGCGTCTTTACAATGTCCATTACTGCGTCGTAGGTTTCCCTGAGAGCCCAGTCCCGCTGCCACTCGAGCATGACCTGGATCCAGGTAACCGGTTTGGCCCCCGCCTGTTCCACGCGGCGCATTGCGGCATCATGCGTCTTGACATCGAGGTCGCCACAGAGGTCTTCCACGACATACACTTCGTAGCCGTCCGCAATAGCCTGGATTGTGGGAAAAGTTACACAAACCTCCGTCCAGAGTCCTGCGAGTACGATTTTTCTACGACCTGAGGCCTTGATGGCCGCAACGAACTTTGCATCGTCCCAGGAGTTCATGCTGCTGCGTTCGATGGGCGTGATGTCGGGGAACTGCGCCTTGAGCTGCGGCCAGATATAGCCGCTGAAAGATTTTGTCTCGACCGTGCTGAGGATCGTGGGCAAGCCGAACACTTTGGTCGCCTTTGAGAAACCCACGACGTTGTTGATGAGGGTTTGACGATCGATGCTGGTAATTCCGAACAGCATCTGTGGTTGGTGATCGATAAGCGCCACGACGCAATTGTCTGGCGTGAGCAACCCCTTTTCACTTCGTTTTGCACTACCGTTGTTTTGACTCATGACTTTCTCCTCTTTTGAGATGAAGGCATATTTAGCAATGGCCTTTTGTAGCTGAACGCATTCCAGCGATTGGTCACGCCGCTGCACTTCTTGTGGTTTTGAACAAGGCAAGCATGTCCGCATTGATCTGCTCTGTTGATACTTATGCGACTTTCCCCTTCTCAGGACTTGGCTGTGCTTTGGCCTGCTTTGACTTGATGAGGGCGGCCGAGGATGCTCCTTCGAGCGACAGTCCGTAGCCAACTTCATGCACGATGCGCTCCTTCAAAGGTTGAATGAAGTGGATGCGCGTGTCGCGGCGCGTCACTTCCGGCGCCTTCAGGTATATCTCCGCCAATTCTTGCGCGCGGCTGAGCGCTTTACCATTTGGCACTACTTCGGCGACCACTCCCCATTCATGGGCCGTGCGCGCCGGCAGCGGCTTTGGGTAGAGAAGGAACGCTTCGGCTCGTCCTGCTCCAGCGCGATAACTCCACGTGGTAAAGATTCCGTCGCCCGGCGTGACGCCCTCCGCGAAATGCCCCACGTCCTCGAAGGTCGCTCCCTCGGCCGCCACAATCACATTGGCGAGCAGGGCATAGTCTGAGTGAATATGCGCGCGTCCCTCAATCGCCGCGATGACCGGCACGCGAATGTTGGCAATGTTTTCCAAAACCTGAGCGCCTTCGTCGTGAATCTGACTCCAAACGCCAGGGTCGGAGACGTCGCCGAAAGATGACCAATCGACTCCAATAATGAAGTCCCCGCCTGCGCCAGTCAGGATCACGATTTTGTTCGCCCGATCTTGCGCAATCTGGTGAAATGCATCGACAACCTCGGTGTGATGGAGTGCCGAGAAGGTGCATGGCCCGCCGTTGCTGTGAAATTCAACGACCAGCACGCCCTTGGCATCTCGTGTGAGTTTCAGAGTGCGGTAAGCTGTGAAGTAGTTATCTCGAATTGTTTGCATAAGGGTCTCCTCTATGATCATTAGTTAGCGGCGGATGGTGCTGCGCCTAAAACGACTCGTGATGCCGCGACGTCTGGAAGCCGTAGTAACCCTCGCCTACCCCAAGTCGGGACCATACGGTTGCCAAAGGCACAGCAACAGGACAAACAAAAGCCATCCTCTCTTATCGACGATGGAAAGCTTCTTCACCACGACTCTCCCGACGACAAGGGATCAAGCATTTGATATGCCAAAAGCTTGCGCCTGAGGCTTTCTGGGGAAATCGCTCACTCCAATGAAGCAAAGGGAATCCTGAGAGTGAGGTGGCGACGACGTCGAGACATCTTTTCGACGCCTGTCAGCGGTTGGTAACTCTCGAGACCACCGGCTCAGTGGAAGAAGCATGACCGCAGGCCCAGAACGCCCACCCAGCAGGCTTCTTACGGACGGTCCTTTTCAAATGTGACCAAGGCAGAACTGCGAAACAAACGTCTTAAATTCCGACACGTGTCACGTGGTTCGAACCGTGTCTGGCGCCAGACCGGGAATCCGAAGGCAGAAGCTCTACCATTCGGCCTCATTGCGAGATGCCGCTTCGAAGCGCCGCACGGCGATCTCAACGAACAAAGCACTCTCGATCCGCTTAGTCGCTAACCTCAGTCCCATGTGACTTTTCGCGGGCCGAAGCTGTTGATCTGTTTCGCTAACTCGAGTGCACGTAAGTGGCGCAGGTCGAGAAAAGACCTGCTCCGATCGATTTGACAACATTTGTTTGAGGAGATTTCCAAATGCAGAAGGACATAACTATGGACAAGCTTGATCCCGCTCGGACGGCTCTGGTGCTGGTGCATATGGTCAAAGGGGTGGCCGGGAAGGTCGACACCCCCTTCAACCGCATTTTCCGAGCCCGGGCCGAAAAGACAGGAATCGTCCGGGTGCAGGCACGTCTGCTGGAGGCGTTCCGCACGGCCAAGGCGAAGGTGGTCTACACCGTGGTCACATATCAGCCAGGGCTCCCCGCGATCAAGCCGAACTCCCCGCTGTTCCGCACGCTCGCCGGCTGTAATTGCCTGCTGGAGGGCACTCCCGCAGTCGAGATCATCGACGACCTAGCCCCCAGGCCCGGTGAACCGCTCGTCAGGGGACAGGCGACCAGCGGGTTCGACCGCACCGAACTCGACTCCATTCTCCGAGTGGCAGGCGTCGACACTCTCGTGGTCGCCGGCATAGCCACCGACGTCGCCGTCGAATCCACCGCGCGTGCTGCAGGCGACCTGCAATACCGGGCGATCGTTGTCTCCGACGGTTGCGTCGCCGACACCGATGAGGGGCACGCCAACTCGCTCGCGGTGTTCAAGAAGTGGTTCGGCGAGACACCGACCGCCGCCGAGGTCCTCGCCGCACTGAAATAGACGCCGCGGCGTCCGTAGCGGCCCAGACATCAGGACGCAGGAGGCAAAATGTCAGGTGGACATCAAAAAGCAACGAGAGAAGAAATCGAGAAACGAGCTTACCAACTCTTTGAGGAACGTGGATGCAGGGATGGCCATGCTCTTCAGGATTGGATTGATGCGGAAAGAGAACTGGCCAAACCTGAGAGGATAGAACTCTCCAAGACGGCGTCGGCCGGTCGCAGAGAGTCCTAAATTCCCTTGAGAAGTCGGCTAGAAACGGAGCGACTAAGACAATGAGCGAAAGAGGACTGCTATAAGGCTGAACTCACGATTGATGGAGAACAAGATCCTTCGTCGAACTCACCCATGAGTCGTAGTCGGGGTCGGAAGATCCCCAGCCTCTTCATCCTGGAAATCAATGTTGTGCGCTTAAGCCCAAGACGAATAGCTGCTCCTTGCGGCCCTCCCATGATTCCTCCAGTAGCCTGCAGAGTCTCTAAAATCAGGCCTGCTTCGCGATCGCGCAATGCACTTCGTAAGTGAATCGGAGACATTGTATTCGCCTGTGATGTCGAAAGGGGATTGGGAAGCACTCCGTTGTCCGATCCGATGACGGCGCGTTCAATCATGTTCTGGAGTTCCCGTACATTGCCGGGCCAATGGTATGCGACAAACGCATTCATCGTTGGTTCCGGTATCTGTTCAATTTGCTTCCCCATTCGCCGTGCGAATACCGCGACGAAATGGCGGACCAACTGGCGTATGTCCTCTCGGCGCTCGCGCAAGGGCGGTACTGAGATCGGAAACACGTTCAAGCGGTAGTACAGATCACTGCGAAATTCATTCCGTACCGCCATCTCCGCCAGGTTGCGATGCGTTGCGGCGACAATACGAACGTCAACTTTGTGGGTTTGACCACTTCCTAATCTCTCAAACTCTTGCTCCTGCAACACTCGCAGCAGCTTCGGCTGCAAGGCAAGCGGAATGTCACCTATTTCGTCCAGGAAAAGCGTGCCCTGATGGGCCATTTCGAATCGCCCAACCCTTTGCGCGATGGCCCCGGTGAACGCGCCCTTCTCATGTCCAAACAGCTCACTCTCGAGAAGATCGAGGGGAATCGCCGCGCAGTTCAGCTTTACGAATCGGCGTCCGCGCCGTGAGCTGAGGTTGTGTATGGCGTGAGCGATCAGCTCCTTGCCGGTGCCTGTTTCTCCCTGGATAAGAACAGTGGAATTTGTTGGAGCGACAATCTGGACGAGCTTTAACACTTCCCGGAGAGTCTCGCTTCCGACGATGCCCGCAAGGGCATTGTTCACACCCTTGCCCTTCAGTGACTGATGGCCTCTGGATTCGACAATTGAGAGCAGCGCCGAGGAGGTAGATTCGGCTGTCTCGCGCGTGGGAATGTCGCCTTCATATTCTCGCTCGGTGAGACAGGTCTTGTTGTCATTTTGATTTTCAGGAAGAACCCCATTTCCCCAACTCACGTTCGTAGCCCATTGTGTTGCTGTTGCCATGACGTCTCCTTCACTGTCGTGACCTTGTCTAAGACGACGCGCCGACCGCTTGCTCCTGCGTTGATCAAGGCTTCGAACTCGCTTACGTTTTCTGCGCCCATTCGACCGCCCTGCTTAAAGACCACATTCCCTCAATCTTCAGCATCTTCCCACTCCTGGAACGGGAATTAAAACTTCGAGTTCAGGCAACTTCGCCCTGTTACACCTCGAACTCCCGCCTGATCTTTCGAATGCGCTGCAGCGTTCGCTTAGCCCTTATTAATGGGAGGGGATTTCGCCATGCAATTTTCAGTTTCATAACTCAACTCCTCAGCATCTTCCACGTGTGCGCTCATTGTCTGTGATTTCTCTTGAATATGACTCGGACTGTAGAGCAAGTTTCGCTGGCGGAACAACCCTAGATGGAAGAGTTCCCGACCCGGTCTATCGAGGTGGGTGGTGACTCAACTTTAGAGTAGGTTAAAGACAACTCGTTGAAAACAACGCCAGTGCACTCAAATATCGAGACGCTTCCTGCCAAAAAGGAGAGCATCGATCGACAGCGCGCCAGGTCCTAGGACGGTGACGGCGGCTCCCATCGTTGCCAAGAGGATACTACTTCGCAGGCTGCCGGTACCCGAGAGAGCGATCCAGATATGGGTGACGGCTAGAAGCGCGCCGGCGATCGGCGTCCAAAAACCGGCGAGTAGAAAGATTCCTGCGCTGGCCGCGATGATTTGCAGGGCAAGCGATTCATGCTGAGGCCCTCCCGTCAGTCTGGCGATGCCGTCGTAAATCGGCAGAATTCCGGCAACTATCCGTAGCAGGAGAAGTCCCCTCCCAGGCCAGCCGCCGGGAAACATCGAAAATAGGCGTTGCAGAGAACCCCCTGTCTTAAAGACCCGAAGATAAGGCACACCCAAGATGATTCGATACTCCAAAACGAGGGGGGCGGGTGCTACTCTTTGGGGGAGGTTACAATTCAATGATTCCGCGCTTCAGCGCGAGCGTAACGGCGTGCGTTCGGTCGCTTGCGCCAAGCTTAGAGAGAATGTTCCTGACGTGGAACTTAACTGTCTCCTCGGTAATCGAGAGTTGATTGGCGATCAGTTTGTTTGCGTTCCCGCCGGCAAGCAAGCGTAGAACATCGATTTCTCGCAAGGTCAGCGCGTCATCGGCCGCGTGTTCGGCGAGTTGGGAAGCGATCTCAGGCGGGATGCGCTTTTCCCCAGCATGGACGGCGCGGATCGTCTCCAGGAGTTCCTTCCGCAAAAGACCCTTTAGCAAGTAAGCTCGCGCACCGGCTTTCAGAGCGCGTAGAACTTGAACGTCGCCCTTGTAGGTTGTCAAGACGATGATCCGTACCTCTTGAAATTCGTTGCGAATCGCCACGATCGCATCGAGACCGTTCATTTCTGGCATTTGCAGATCCATCAGCGTGACGTCGGGCCGGTGTTCACGGAACTGCTGGATAGCCTCGCGCCCATTGGACGCTTCGGCCACCAATTTCATGTCCGATTGACCACCAATAAACGTTGCGATCCCTTCGCGAACGAGGGAATGATCGTCGACCACCAGAATCCGAATTAAACTGCCATCAGCGCTCATGACTAGGTCTTTGTTTCGTTTAAATCGGTTTCTTTCGCATCCATTCCTTTGCCGAAGAACCTCTCAGACAACCAGGAACGGCGGCGAGAGGCAGTTGCATAAGCAGTGGAGGCAGGAATGCTCAGCTCCACCTCCGTACCAGAGTCGAGCTTACTCCAGACCGCCAACTTACCGCCCACAAGTTTTGCGCGTTCGCGCATGCCATGCAAGCCATAGTGTTTTGCCCGCCCATCTTCACTAAGAAACTTCGGGTCAATACCCTTTCCGTCATCCCGGACCCGCAACCGAAGCCACCGTTCGCCATATAGGATTTGCACTTCGATTCGCTGTGCCTGTGCGTGCCGGAAGGCATTGCGCAAGGCCTCGGCTGCAATGCGGTAGACTTCGTCCCGGAGGATCGGATGGAGATTCCGCGGCGCGCCTTCCACTTCCACCTCAAAGACCACAGAATTCTGGTTTGTGTCAGCGGCCCCAAGTTCTTCTCCGAGAATCCTTACGGCCGAGACAAGGTCGTTGGTTTCGACCACGGAGGCGCGCAAGCCCTGTACAGCATCCCGGCCCTCATTGATTGCTTGATCCGCCCGATCAAGAGCGACCTCAAGTGTTTTCCGGGCTTCGACCGGACGCCCGGGGAGCAGGTCGATACCAGTTTGAAAATGCAGCAGCAGTGCTTGAACACTTTGCAGCAGCGTATCGTGCAGTTCCCGCGCGATTCGTGTCCGTTCGTTGACGCGTGCTTCCAGCCCTATCGCGAACTGGTGCTGCAATTGCTGAACACGAAGTCGATAGATCCACCAGAGCAATACGAGAAAAACGGCCACGCACGATACACGGAACCAGGTGGCCTGGTAGTAGGCGGGAAGAACCGAAAAACCCAAAGAGGCTCCTACCTCATTCCAGACGCCATCGTTGTTGCAGGCGATGACTCGGAAATGGTACTTGCCGGGACCAAGCCGGGTATAGAAAGCTTCGCGACGAGTGCCCGCATCCTGCCAGTCTTTATCGTATCCTTCCAACTCGTACAGAAAGCGGACGCGCTCCGGAGTCGACAAACTCAACGCGGTGAATTGAATTTGCAGACTCCTGGTTAAAGGGGGCAACTCCGCATTGGTCCAGTAAGGATACGGTTTGCCATCCGCAGTCAAGGACCGGATGACAACGGGCGGTGGCAGAGTATTCCTCGAAATGTGCGCGGGATCCAACCAGGCGAGACCATCACTCGCCGCAAACCACAGCCGCCCGTCGGTTCCTTGGGCCTCCAGTGGATCGGAATGAAACGTTCCCGGCAGGCCGTCCGAGGAATCAGATAACTCGTAGTGTACTCGGTAGGATGGGTTACTCAGGAAGTGTTGGATCTCACTCTCAGCGATGTGAATCACACCCCGGGAATGACCCAACCACAAACCGCCGTCGCGAGCCTCCTCAATTCCCCAGACACGTCCGAGAGCCGAAGCGTCCACTGTGGTTACTTGTCGAAAGTCGCTTCCGTCGAAGAAAGCTAGCCCAAAATCACCACCGACCCAAATGTGCTGCCCACGTCCATTGATTGCGGCAATATTCTCGAGGGAGCCTCTTGGCGAGATGAGGTGAATGCTTGCATTATCTATGACTATGATTTTGCCTCCCTGGTACCCGAACCAGGCGCGTCCCAACCCATCTGTATAGGCGGCTTTCGGAATTTCTGGCAGAGCAAGAGGAGCCTCAAAGTGCTTCCAGACACCATTCTTCATGCTAAACAAGCCGGCGTTCGAGGCAGCTACCCACAGCACTCCGGAGCCATCTTCCGTGAATTGGATGTCTTTTTGCCCACTGTGGAAAGAGAGGGCTTCCGGCAAAGGAAATTCTCTGAATCGGCTATTCTCAAAGCACTGGAGATGATGTTCGCTAATCCACCAAATCCTTCCTGAGGAGTCATGATAGGATGCGAGAGGCAGTTCGGGGGGAGCTACAATTCCATGGCCCTTGGTGATTACACGGACGCCCCAGACCTTTGTGCTTGCACGGCCACCGTGAACCCGCGCGTCGAGGTTCATACCCTGCACCCATAAATCACCGCCCTCCCCGGCGACCATTTGCGGAGCACGGAGGGGAACCGGCAGAACAACGGGCACGAAGTCGCTTTTTCGGAAACGATCAAGCCCGTTGTGCGTACCCACCCAGATATTGCCTTCGCGGTCTTGGAGAATGGGGTGTGCAAAATCATCCGTCAATCCGTCTTTGGCGGCGAAGCTCTCAACCGCTTCGCTAAACCGTCCGGGCTTTCCACTCAGGCGTTCAGGGTGCGGAGCGCGGCGGAGACCGTCTCCAATAGTTGTCATCCATAACGCGCCGTCGCGATCAAATAGAATTGCTGTCGACCCGACGCGGATTTCCGTTTCATTGGGAGGGAGCAGTCGGCTACCGACGGGGATGGGTCGAACGGATCGTGTCGTTTCGGCCATCCACAATTTGCCGTTGGGTGCCTGGCCGATTTGAGAGACCTGGCCGACATACCTGCCCGTCGATTGAAACGCCTTGGAGCCCGAAGGCAGAAAGACCAAAGTGTTCTCCGTGGCCACCCACAACGTCCCCTCCCGATCCAGAAAGACGGTCTGCGCTGTGTGTCCCGGGAAATTCCAGTCTTCGCCGACTTTTTTCCACCGGTTGCCTTCGAGCCGTGCCAGTCCGCCAAGGCTCGCAACCCACATCGTGCCTCTTGGATCTTCGGCGAATCCGAGAACGAGGCCCTCCGGTACTCCGTCTTCCGTGGTATACGTCCTGAGGCTTCCGTCCTTTAATGTACTGACAATTGACCTGGCCCCGATCCACAGCTCTCCTCGACCGTTTGACCACAGGCGAAACGCAAGTCCGTTTGGCATAGGCCCACCAGATCGAGGCTCATAGAGTTCAAAAGTCACGCCGTCGAATCGGTAGAGGCCGTTCTCTGTGCCCATCCAGAGATACCCGTCTTCGGTTTGCTCCAACGCCAAGATTTGGTCCGGGGCACCTTCCTTTGGGCCCCACGCCGTGTGCTGAAACTGCGCAATGGTCCTCTCCCAGTCCTGCGCGGAGCCGGAGACGCACACGAGCACGCAGATCGCGCACGTCAGACAAGCTCGCAGGGATCGAAAGGTCTTCATCGAAAAAGAGCCCGTTCCTCAATATACGCAAGAGGGGACAGAGCGCTGACCTCAATTCGCGGGCGAAGTCATGCTGCTACCGCCGCTCTACTGGGCAGTGTAAAGTAAAACGTTGCGCCTCGTCCGGAGTTCGCGGTGGCCCAGACTCGGCCATGTGACTCGACGATGTACTAGCCGGTCCGCCGGGTGTACAAGGGCGTTTAATTCGGTTTCTTAGGGTGACCAATCTATCCGCTTGATTCCTCGAACAAGATCGAAACGGCGGTCTCGGCTTAGGAGGGAGAAAGAATGCTGAAGGCAGAGCGCGGCAATCCAAATGTCGTTGGAAGGAATTGGGGTTCCGGCTCTCTTGAGTTCGGTTCGAATAGTGGCGTAGGAGTTGGCCGTCTCTTCATCCACATCGAGTACTCGGTAGTTGCAAATCGTTTCTGTTAACCACTGTTCGTAGCGCTGCCGGTCGCGTGATTGCCGAATTCCATATCGGTATTCGCCCAACACAATTACCGGAACGTCCACCTCCGCCGCTTTGCGAAGGATCGGCTCCAGCGCCGCATCACCATCTGTGACAGCGAACAATCCATTGGTGTCCAGGATCACTGTCGATCCTCAGTCTCGACCTGGTCGAACTCTTCTTCCATGATGCGATTAATTCTGGCCGTTTCCTTGTTGCAGGTGACGAAGTTTGCCGAACGTCTTCATCCAGGGCTTGCTGTCTCTATCGCCTTGGGCGCGTAGCTTGTCCGACAGCGCCTCCGAGACGAGCGCTCGAAAGTAAGTGTCAGAGGAAACACATGCTTGACAGGTTGAATCCGCAGCCAGCGTGACCTCGCCACTTCACCAGCAAATTCTCAGGCAGCGACACCCTGATTTCGCCGATTATTCCTGTCCAGCGGTTCGGAAAACCAGGGAATCGGCTTTCGTTCCGGGCCGGATTAATTTCCGTTTGCGCGTGATCCGGACACAATGGTCATAGTGTGTTAGAGGGAGCGATGTCCGCTTTGCCAACTATATGACCGCTAGTATGCAGGTTGGGGTTTTGCAAGCCTCCGTTGATGAACGGCGTGCTGCGTGCGCTTCACTCCCAGTTGCTTTGGGTCAAGGCCTTGATTATGCTGACTGTCGTTCGTCGAGACATCTGAAAACTTACCGCGACCGGTGTTCAATCGTGACCATCCCACTTGGTCTGCAGACTCGGCGGCTGCATTAAGGTCTGCATCACCACGCAATACTGTTCCGTTTTCTCCTGCAATGCGCGCCGTTGTTCCGGTGTTGCCTTAGGCGCAGCAACATCAAAATGAAGATGAATACTTTCAAAGCCTACCGGGACGTCTTTTGATATGCCGAGGGTACCTCGGAGATCCAAGTCTCCCTCCACCGTTACCTCAATCCGTTCGGTCGGTATGCCCATGGCCGCGGCCACCATCTGACAGGTGATCTGCGCGCAAGCTGCCAAAGCCCCAAGCAAAAGGTCACCGGAACAGGCGCCGGCACCGGCGCCTCCAACTCCCCTGTGCGCTTCGGCTTGGTAGATGGCACGTCCGATATCGACGGAGCATGCCACCGGTACGTCCTTCTGTCCGCCTTTCGCACGGATTGTGATCTTCGAGGCTTTTGGGTCATTGCGGTATTGCTCTTTCAGCGGCTTTTGAAGCGATCGAATATCCATGACAACCTCGTTCCCTTATTCTTGGCCGGCTGACCCAAAAGGCTTCCGGCCATGCCGCCTTGAAGCCGCTCCACCTCGATGGTAGCATCTGTGGGCATCGGAGGGGCCATGCCCAAATTTGTCATCGAGCGGGAAATCCCAGGAGCCGGAAATCTAACTGAGGCCCAATTACGGGAAGTCTCCCAAAAGTCGGTCCAGGTTCTGAAAGGATTGGGGCCCGAGATTCAGTGGCTCCATAGTTATGTAACTGGCGACAAGGTGTACTGCGTTTACATCGCCCCGGACGAAGCTATCATCCAGGAACACGCCAAGCGTGTAGGCATTCCCGCCAACCGCATCTCTGCTGTGCGGCGACTCCTCGACCCGACAATGGCGGGATGAGCGCAGATTGAGTACTGAGAATGGCGGGTTTCTTTCACCATCAATGCCAGACTCGACCAGGGCTTACCCACCATCAACACAAGGGAGATGAAGTCTCGGGTATCAGCACCTCTTCAATGGCTTTCTCGACCGGCAAAGCCCAACCTTCTAACCACGCCTTCGTAGCTACCGAGTCGGCCAACGCCTGCCGCGCCCCTTGCAGACTTGCTTCCAGTTTGGCTTGTTCCGTCCGCGTGAGCGGAGCGCCAATTTTCTCGCGCAATGCCGCCGCGGCACCTGCCAGCCGCAGCGAACGCTCGGCTTCGCGTTGAGCAGCCGCTGAGCATGCGGAGCACTCTAACAGTCGAGCAATTCCGCGTTTGTGGTCCAGTTCCTGAAAGAGCTTCATGCTTTCAGCGTGCAGAGAGTGCGCGGCGGAATAATTTCCCTGCTCTCTCGCCAAGCTCCCAAGATCAGCAAGAGTTCCAGCAGTGCCCCACCGGTCACTGAGTTCCCGAAAGATTCCCAGGCTCTGTTCATACAATTTCCTCGCGGTGGCGGTATCCCCATGATCGCGTGCGACATCCCCTTGGTAGTTTAGCGACCAGGCGACGCCGGTCCGATCTCCGAGTTCCTGGAAGATCGAAAGACACTCCACGTGCAGGGCGCGGGCGCGGTCATGGTCTCCCTGTACCTTGAGAACATTGGCCAGGTTACTAAGAGCACGGGCGACGGCCTTCTGGTCGCCTAATTCTCTCCACAGCACAAGACCTTCTTCGAATAGAGCACGCGCATATGCGACGTCGCCCCGGTCGCAAGCGATGACCGCCAGTGCGTTCAGAGAGACGGCGACACCGGTTTTGTCCCCCAGTTGACGCGCAATTTCTTGACTTTCGCCGATCAGCGCATCCGCAGGGGCGTAATCCCCCTGCTCCCCGGCGAGCACGCCAGCGGCAAAAAGAGCGCGTGCCCGCGCCTTCGTCGGAGCTGCCGCTCCTCGGAGCTTCAGCAGCTTACCCAACCTGTCCCGGCCTTCGGCGAGATACTCGCGAATCTCCCAAAAACGAAACAGCGCCGTTGCAAGACGCAGGCCCCACTCTGCATCTCCGGTTGCTGTCAGCCACTCCAGGGCTGCGCGAAAATTGTCGTGTTCCAACGCGAAGCGTTGCTGCGAGTCGGCTCCTTGTGCTCCGCTCTGCTCCGCAGCCTCCTCTTCCGCCAGCACCAGGCAGTAGGCGGCATGGGCGCGTTTCGTCAATGGCTGCTCCCCGCTGGCGTCCAGTTTTTCCAGAGCATATTCGCAGATTGTTTCCAGCATCACGAACCGGGATTCACCCGTCGTTTGCTCGATCATCTGTACCAGACTTTTGTCCAACATGGATGCCATTCCGTCCAGCAAGTCCAAATCGAGATCGCTTTTAGCGTCGCAAACAGCCTCCACTCCTTCCAGATTGCATCCCCCCGCGAACACCGATAATCTTCGAAAGAGCTTCTGCTCGGCCGCAGTCAGGAGTTCGTAGCTCCAATCGATAGCCGCCCGAAGCGTCTGTTGCCGCTGCGGCAGGTCCCGCGCGCCTCCCGTCAACAGTTGCAACCGGCTCGCCAGACGCGCCAGCATCAAAGGGGGTGAAAGGACTTTGACCCGGGCGGCAGCCAGTTCGATCGCTAGAGGCAGACCGTCCAACCGAGCACAGATCTCGGCTACGGCGGGTGCAGTTTCTGGATTGAGCTGGAAATCTGGCTTGGCGGCGACGGCGCGTTGTACAAACAGCGCGACCGCCGGGCACCGTGACAGGATCTCGACTGTGGGCTTGGACCGCGAATCCGGCAGCGCCAGCGGTGGCACCGGAAATTCATGTTCTCCGTACACGTGCAGCGCTGCCCGGCTCGTCACCATGACTTTAAGATTGGGACAAGTCGCCAGCAGTTCTGCCACAGCCGGCGCTGCCTGTACCAGGTGCTCGAAATTGTCCAGCACCAGTAGCGTGGGCCCGCGCGATGAGTCCTGCAGATTCCTGTTGAGAGTTTCGAGCGCGGACTGGCCTCCTGCCTCGCGGATTCCCAAGGTCTGAAGGATGGTCGAAGCTATCAAGACAGGATTGCTTAGCGAGGAGAGCGGAATAAAATACGTGCCGCCTGGAAAGCGCTCGACCAGGCCGCTCGCCACCTGCACCGCAAGCCTCGTTTTCCCGATCCCACCTGGACCGGTGACCGTGACCAGGCGCACATCCTGACGCAACAGCAGTTCTTTGACGCCAGCTACCTCCTTCTCACGCCCCACGAACCCAGTTCGCTGCACCGGAAGATTCGCCGAGCGGGTCTCCACCTGCTTAACGGGCTTCTCCCAGAAGCGTTCGCGTATAGCTGCGAGTTCCCGCGCCAGATATCGGGTGAAGACATTTTGTACGGGGCGGGAGTTCGACATCACGGGTGCAGCATTGGCAACAGAAGTGAATGCTTTTCCCGTCTCTTCTTTGAGTCGCTTCAACTCCGAACAAATATCGGCTGCACGCTGGAAGCGATTCTCACGTTTCTTTTCCAGAGCTCTTGTGAGGATGGTTTCCAGAGCGGCGGGTAAGGACGAATTCGCCTTTGTGGCAGGCGCAGGCTTCGCATTCAGGATCGCATCCATCAGCAGTACACGATTCTTGCCAACGAAGGGTCGATGGCCCGTGGCCATTTCGTAAAGCACTATGCCCAAGGAGAACAGATCACTACGCGCATCGATCTCTTCTCCCCGGACCTGCTCCGGAGACATATAAGAAGTTGTGCCCGGAATAACGCCGTCCAGGGTAAGCGACTCCTCCTCAGACTGATCTGCCGCGACCGGAGGGCCGCACACCTTGGCCAACCCGAAATCCAGGACCTTTATCCCGTGTCCGACGATCAACATGTTTGCCGGTTTTATGTCCCGGTGGACGATCCCCTTGGCATGGGCCGCTGCCAGGGCGTCGCATGTCTGAATCCCAAAATCCAAAAGTTCGTCGGTTGAAATCGGCCCTTGTTGGATTCTCTGCTTTAGGCTGATCCCTTCCAGCAACTCCATGACGATCACCGGTTGATGATCATGCTCTTCCACTTCATAAATAGTGCAGATGTTAGGGTGATTCAAGGAAGAGGCGGCGCGGGCTTCGCGTTCAAACCGCCGGAGCGCTCTCTCGTCACATACGAGCTTCTCTGGCAGGAATTTCAAAGCGACCCGGCGTCCCAACCGGATGTCTTCCGCTTCGTACACCACTCCCATGCCACCGCTGCCCAGCTGACGAAGCACTTTGTAGTGGGCGACCGTTTGGCCGATGAGGGCGCAGGGCTTGGGCGCTTCCTTAGGTGTGACGTTCTGCATCCCACCCTCTAGCGCGGGTTTTTCCAAGAAATCGCCCAATTCCCCGTGAGAGCACAATAGGGACTTGACTTCCTCGGCCAGCAGATCGTCGCCTGCGCAAGCCTGGCGCAAGAAAGCTTCCTGCTGTTCCGCTGGCAAACGCAGTGCCGCCTGTAGTAAATCGTCCACGCGTTTCCAGCGCTCAGCATCCATTACGATCCTCGATTCATCTCACGATGGAGCCAGGCTCGCGCCGTGCTCCAGTCGCGAGATACGGTAACCGCGGATACGTCGAGTACCTCGGCCGTTTCCGCGAAGCTCAATCCCCCGAAAAAACGCAGCTCTACCACCTTCGCTTTCCGTGGATCCAGTTCGGCCAGAGCTTTCAGGGCGTCGTCGAGCACCACCACGTCAATGCCTTTACCATGCGAGAGCTGGGATGCGTCTTCCAGGGGCAGTGTCCCCTGACCTGCGCCCCGCTTCCCGGCACCGCGGCGCCGAGCGTAGTCGACCAGAATCTGCCGTATCAGCTGCGCAGCGATGGCAAAAAAATGGGTGCGGCTTTCCCACTGCGGAGGATTCATCCGAACCAGGCGTAGATAGGCCTCGTTTACCAGTTCCGCGCTTTGCAGGCTGTGGTCTTCGCGTTCTTTTCGCAGTTGAAAGTGTGCGATCCGACGTAACTCCTTGTAAACCACGGGGAGCAAGGCATCCAGGCCTTCGCGATCGCCGCCGCGCCAACCACGCAAAAGCTGCGTAAGCTCTTCACTGGACGGTTGCCCCACCAATACGCCTCCAGACCGGCAGTTCCGCGCTAGCGTAGCCATCCCGGCTCCGAATGTCAACCTCAGGTCACGGAGGTCCAACCGAGCCGGCTATGCTGCGTCGCGGCGAAAATTACTCAGTCCATGATCAGATTTGCGCCCGCGTTGCGCTGTTAGAGATAGAGCACTAAACGTCCCGATGGGACGTTCAAACTTCCGCTCATGGAGAAAAAAGAAATGCGACCTCTAACGAACCAGCTCCTCGCGAAACTTATCTTCCCTGTGCTGACGCTCAGTCTTCTTACCGCCGGCTCGACGCAACTCTTTGCCCAAGACCATGCCCAAATGCACCACATGGCGATGCCAAGCGACGCGAGTGACGCGACGCGACCGGCACTGCCTCCGGCGCAGTTCGTCGCCCTCGACGAATGCGACCCGGCTACCTTCAACGCCGTCTTGGGCCCCGATTTTTGCAAGAACGTTGCACTTGCAGCCTTCGGCTACGCCACAACGCTGTCGGATTTGGTGACGGGAGCCGGGTCCGGCCATCCAAGCCTGAACTGGGACTTCGAACCCGATTCGGTCACTGTTCCCCGGGGAACCGTGATTAAGGTGACGGATCAGGGTGGCGAGCCCCATACATTCACAGAAGTCCAACAGTTTGGCGGAGGGTTCCTCCCTCCACTGAATGGGCCGGGCGAAACCTCAGTACCGGAATGCGTCGGCGGCTTTTCCACGGTAGACGTGGCCAAGACACGGATCATTCAGGGCAGCACCATCGAGATTCCAAATCTCCACAAAGGGGTACACCGATTCCAGTGCTGTATCCATCCCTGGATGCGCGTAACCGTCAACGTGCAGTAGGCAGAGGATGTTGGGGGCGGACGACCGAGCATACCCGACCGCTTGGTCGTCCGCCCAACGTTGCAAAACGCCAAGGAGGTGTCCCGTGAATTCTTCCAGATTAATCGCTGCCTTTCTTTTGATCGCGACGTGGTCAGGGTTGCTCTGGAGCCAACAGCCGGCAACGGCGCCATCGGGAGTAGTTCCCCAGCTGGTGAACTTCTCCGGGAAGGCGGTAGATGCTCAGGGCAAGACCATCGCCGGAATCGCTGGCGTCACCTTCGCTATCTACAAGGACCAGTACGAAGGCGCGCCGCTGTGGATGGAGACGCAGAATGTTATCAGTGGCTGAGAAGACCAAAAGCTCGACAGCTGTTCGGGTAATTTACGCCATGCTCTCGTATGCCCTCGGTCTTTGGATGTTGCTTTACGGGATGTCCAAGATCATGGCGCTACAGTTCCAGGTCTTCCCATCGACGTATGTCGAACCACTGGCTGAAGTGCAGGGCTTTTTCGCAATTGCAGCCTTTTTCGGGCGGTTTCATTGGTTGGAAGTTCTGCTAGGCTTTGTTGAATCCATTCCGTCAATATTGTTACTGTTCCGGCGAACACGCTCGATTGGGGCGATTCTGCTGCTCGGCCCGATTTCGTTCGTTGCGATCACGGACTACGCATACCTGTCATCTTCTTATTGGTGGGATGTCCGGGCGGTAATCACGGGTATGCTTATTGCAGACGTAGGCCTATTGCTGCTGGATCAGAAGACACGCAAATGGATTCGAGAGTTGTTCTTTTTGAACTCTGCGCCGGAATACAGGAGGTGGCAACTTGAACTCGCATTCAACTGTATTTTGGTGCTAGTAATTTTCGCCACCATATATCAGCTGGGACACAGCCTAAAAGCCAATTCCGGCGAAATCCTCGGTTTCCCGCAGATCAATGGACGGGGCACGTGGGATGTAACGAAATTCGAAATCGACCACAAGCCCATCGATCTACCAAGAGGCGAAGCCGCCCCGCTAATTTTCTTTAACTTCGATGGTTCCTGCCTGATAAACAACCTTCCAGCAGAAGTCAAACAGAAGTGTAAGGCTGAAATTAACGGTCGCCAACACACGATAAAGCTGACTGAACTACCTGTCGGTGGTTTGAATGCGCCTCTACAGGCGAACTACCAGCTAGACGGTCCAAAACTCAGCATCCACGGCCACTCAGATTCGCACGAAGTCTCCTTATCGTTGAATCGTCACGGCTGGTGAGTTTTGCATGTACCTCCGCCGCGTCGCAAGCCCCAGATAGCGTAACGCCTCAAGACCGAGATTCTGCGAGCTAGCCCAGCCTGCACGTGTCAAATGTCATCCTGGGGTCACGGAGGGCCCGCCGAGCAAGCGATTCTGCGTCGCGGAGAAAGTTTCCCAAGCCATGATGTGATTTGCCGAGCGATTGCGCTGTTAGAGATAGAGCACAAGAGATCAAACAACCGAGAAAGGAGAGGGTAAAGACATGCCTAAATATGTCATCGAGCGCGACGTTCCGGGAATTGGAAATGCTACGGACGAAGAAGTCCAGACCATATCGCAGAAATCCTGCAATGTTCTCAATAAACTCGGACCGACGATCCAGTGGTTGCACAGCTACGTAACCGCAGACAAGATCTATTGCGTCTATATAGCCCCGGACGAAACGATGGTTCGAGAACATGCGCAACAAGGAGGCTTCCCGGCGAACCGTGTCTCGGAAGTCAAGTCAGTGATCGATCCGACAACCGCCGAGTAGCCGCAAAGGTCGAGTGATATCGGCACGAACCCTGACAGGTGGTCGCTAATCACCTTCACCCCAGCACCCCGGTCGCTTGAGTCTTTGAATAGTGAGCGACCCACGCAGAGGGAGTAACGCTCGGGAGGCGCTGGATCTGGAGATCGGCAAGCCCGGGGAGAACCGTGGAAAAGTAATTGCGCACCGGGACTTGCAGCCGACGGCAGCTTTCCACGACCGAGAGAATGGCCACACAACCTTCGGTCCCGCTTGTGGGCTGCCGATGTGCAACCAATTCTTGCGGGTATCGAAATATTTCCATACCCGAAATTATGTTCACTCCCGAATTATGTACAGTCGGCCAACTGCGGCGGGCTCCCCACCCATTGTTGAGGTGCGCTTCATGACCTCCCTCCCGGCCAGGGAGCAGCCACTGCCGCCAGTCTCGGCAAATCCACCTTGCTGTAGATCATCGTCATATCCAGGCTGCGATGGCGCAGGACATCGGCGATCTCCTTCAGGCTGGCACCCCCGCACCGCATCCGTACAGCGGCGGTATGCCGCAACGCATGTGTGCCCGTGTAGCGGGCACCCAAACCGCAGCGGCCAAAAGCCCGGCGGATCGCACCGCGAACAAGTTCAACAGTAATGGGGGTGTTGAACGGCGCACGATGGCGAACAAATAAGGACCGGGATTTACTTGGAGGTCTCGCGCCGCGCGCGTACTGCACGATCGCTCTTCCAGTGGTAACGGACAAGGGCAGAACATCTGACCGTCGCGACTTCCCGTGGGTGATGGTAAGCGTGCCTGCGCGCCAATTCAGATCGTCAAGCTGAATAGCAGCTACCTCACTGACCCGCAATCCCATATCCACGAGACAACGCGCCATAGCATAGTCACGCCGCCCGATTGGGTTGTGCTGGTCAATCGCGCCGAGAAGTCCGGCGACTTCGTCGGTCGTCAAATGCTTGGGCACGGTATCCAGGCGCCACTTGGCAACAGTGGGAACCGCGGTCAGCAACGCCTCGACCTTGTCCCCGTAGCTCACAGCGCGGAAACGCAGGTAACTGCGCAACGCGCTGCCGAGAACGCCCAGTGTACCGGTCCGGTAGTGATTCGTGGGTCGGACTATGAACTCCACGATGTCGCTGGAATGGATCCGGGGGATGTCTACGGGGGCAGAACCAAAATGATCTGTTAAAAACTTACCCACCCACTGCCGCCGCGAGACCCGTGTATTCTCCGCCACTCCGCAGACCGAATCCAGATGGATATCGAATCGCTCCAGTTCCTCCTGCACCAGCGGTGAAAATGATCGTGGCCCCGAAAGACTACCTTCCTCACGCAGGACGTGAAGCAGGTGCGCCAGCGCCGGCCGCACCGAGTTTATGCTGCATTGACACGGAGCTGGGCATCGGCACACCGACAGATGCTCCGTCACAAACCGGTGTGTAAGAGATTCGTCAATGGCGCTGAGTGGGATGTGTAGTCCACTTACCCAGCGGGCAAAATGCTCGATGCTGTGAAGGTAGGCGCGAATCGTCGCCGGGCAATACTGGTGATGTTTCAAATAGCCGACATAGGCGTCGGCACTGTGTCTCAGAACACTTGTTCTAAGACCGTCACGATAAGCAGGGATAAACATGTTGTCCTCCTGCGGACCAATACAGAGTCCACAGCAGAACATCTTCTTCTTATGCGCAGCGGAAGGGGAGGGTCTCCTGCCTGAACGGGCCGTCAATGTGCCGAATCATGCACTTCTTTCCCTGAGGGGTGCACATAATCCGGGAGTGAACATAATTTCGACCAAGAGCTACCGGACGCATGGAGTTCTCCGCCAGGTTAGTACTTAGCTCTAATTCCGGATACTCCAAGAAGCGGGTGACCTTCTTCCACAGCGTGAGCGCGTACTGGCAGGCCTTGCTAAGTGCACTGGAGGGCAATGCAACGGACTGCGCTGCCTCGACCCTGCTGCGAATATCATCGAGAAGAGGTCTGGCTGTTTCCTGACGCCGGGTATGGCGCGCCGCAGTAGTCAGCGCTTTGCGGCGAGCGTCAGCGTCCACAGAAAACAACTCGTCCATCCGCGTCACAATCGGGGTTGCAACCGGATCGCTTGGATTTAGCTGCACCGCTTCGAAAAACTGTCTTCGAGCATGAGCCCAACAAGCGGCATGTACCATTCTCGGCCCACCGATTTGGTCATACGCTGCATAGCCGTCAGTTTGGAGAATGCCCTCGAACTGTCCCAGGAACCGCTTCGGTCCATCGCGTCCACGGCCTAAACGGAAGTCGAACACCACAGTCCCTCCGGGACGACTGTATTGCCAGAGGTATGCTTGGTGATTCCTTCCTCTGCCCTCGCGTGTCTGCACGTCCACTGGGGTTTCATCGGCCTGAATGTAACCTCCGCTAATCAACTCTCGCCTCATCGCCGCGACCATCGGAATTAGCAACTCGCCGACTTTGAGGACCCATCCGTCCAGCGTTGCGCGGCTGATGTTCAAGCCGATGTCTCTGTCCAGAATCATGCTCTGCCGATGCAGCGGTGTGTGATTGCAATACTTTCAAACGACCGTGTCGATGACGATCCGGTCACTCGCCAGGCACTTCTCGATGATCCGTGGCGGCAGGGGCGCTGAGATGACGCCGAGATCCTCACACGAACGGCAAGCCCGCTTCTCTCGTTTCGTGACCAATACGAAGTACTTCGCCGGTTCCACGTCCAGTTGGGAACTCTCCTCATAGCCGATCACCACTGTTTCTTTTCCGCAGCGTTTGCATACGCGCTGATCTAATGCGCAGGGCAGAATCCGCTCAGCGCGAGGAAGATTCGCCGGCAACTCCTGGCGACCCGGATGCTTGACGGATTTCTTGGTCGAGCGATGCACTGGCTCGACGTTATTCTCGGCCTCCATGATCACTTCACTGAAGACGGGCTCAAGCTCGAACAACTGCATTTGCGCCTGCGAAAGTCTTTCTCCGCCCGCACCATACTTCTCGATCCGCAGCAGCCGTAGTCGCTCTTCCAGTACCCGAATCCGCAGCTCCGCATACTGTAGCTTGCTCTTCAGTTGTGCGATGAGTTCCAGATCGGCTGGTGCGGAAGGAATGGAAGGCGCACTCACAATGGGTTATTGATTTACCAGAGTCGCTCGAATCCTTCAAGCAATCAACTCATGCGGCAACATGTCCCTCGGGGGACGCCTTCCGGTACCACCGCTTGTGCTTGGTTTTGGCCAGGTCGATCCCACCGAGTAATAAGGAAAGCTCTTCGTGACTCAGGACAACCTTGCCCTGCGCATCACCGGATTGCGGCCAGGTGAAACGCCCTTTCTCCAACCTCTTGGCACAGACCCAGAGTCCGCTTCCGTCCCAGACGAGGACCTTCAGCCGATTGCGCTGGCCGTTGCAGAACAAGAACAGGTGCCCGCTCAGAGGCTCACATGACAAACGATCGCGAACGAGACCGTACAGCCCCTCGAACCCCTTGCGCATGTCGGTGACCCCGGCGGCCAAATAGATCCGTGTGGCTGGACCCAGTCCAAACACGGCCTACACCCGCTCCAGGGCATTCACCAGACGCTCGAACGTGCTCGTATCAAAATTAGGATGCACCTCGATCCGGCACCCGCCCGGCAGCACCACGGCCAGCCCAAAACTAGGTTCCTGTTGGGTCGGCGATTTCCTGGCGCCCAACTCCACCGGCACCATCCGCGCGGCCGAGGAAATTGGTTTACGCCTTCTCTTCCAACGCAGTTTCTTTAGATGGCGATCCAGTGTGCTGAAGCTCAAACCTCGACTCTGACAAAACTCGCTCCGACGCATACCGCTGCTCACAAACTCAGCCACCAACTGCTGAACTTCCGCACGGGTACGTCGCTTGGGCGCTGACAACTCTGTTCTTGCGGTCATCCGGACACTTCAGCACAGACCCCGCCTACAGAACAGGTGTGTTGGTCAGACGCTTACGCTCGAAAAGGAATTCCGCGCTCGGCCGCCACCGTCTTGGCGCGACGAAAGATGGCATCGGGAATTTCTAACGTAGTCTTCATGAGCCATGCTCCCATATTTATGGGAGCGAGTTAACTAGGCGCATGCTTCAGCTGCTTCCCGCCAATGCAGGACTTCAAAGCGAAAGCGTTTTCGTACAATAAACGTACAATGGATCGGGCAAATAAGGCCTTTTTAGCCCTTGTGGCAGTTCCTAGAATCAATAACTTATGCGTTCTCAACACCCTGGATAGCTCGACTCCCGCCGCCACCAATAACTAATTTATTATCAATTAGCTGCGGTGGTATTTTAATTTCGTACAATTCGTACAAAATAGGTCTGCCGCGGCGGGGTCCCCGCCGAGTTGCTCTAACAGTCGTCGTTTCTCGTTGTACCAAGTTCTTTTTTCCCGTTCTCTTCGAAATGCAAATCGGTACTAGGTTTCGTCGTGACACTTCTCCTTTTAGAGCTCAATCCATTCCGTGAAATGGGAAGCCAGGGCCAAAAAACAGCAGCTTTGGCAATCCCTTCTGAATAAGCCGCTCGCACAAATTCTTCTTGGGTGGTATATTAGTAGTATGAAGGAGAAGACATCTATCACACTATCTGGTGAAGTCTTGGCCAGAATCGATCGCTTAGCTGGATCGAACCATTCCCGTTCGGCCTTCATCGAAAGCGTGCTCCGCAGATATTTGCTTGAGCGCGACCGGGCAGCCGTACAGGCCCGTGATTTGGAACGAATCAACCATGCTGCCGATCAACTCAATGCCGAGGCGGCGGATGTAATGGAGTACCAAGCATCTGTGGAATGACTGTCTGGAGTCGAGTGTGAAGCGCGGGGAGCTTTATCGTGTGCACAAGCCCGGGAGGGATCCAAAGTCGCACCGGACATTTGTCGTTGTGAGCCGACAGGTACTTATTGAGTCTAAATTTTCGACAGTGATATGTGCACCGGTCTTCACCCATGGTGAAGGACTCTCAACTCAGGTCCCGATTGGGCCAGAAGAAGGATTGAAGCACTCAAGCTGGATCATGTGTGACAACCTTGTGAGCCTTCGTAAGGCCGATCTTACGAATTTCATTGGGTCCCTTTCGAGCTCTAAGGTCACCCATCTGAATGAGGCTCTCAAGATGGCGCTCGATCTTGTTTAGCATCGAACAGGAGAGTCAGATGGGCGGATGGCGATGGGTTCCAGATATTTTGAGCCGCTAATTCCGGGAACACAGCGGCAAGCTAGCCTCCAAGGTGGCCTTAGTTTTTGTCAACCTTGCCTAGCGTCTTCGGGTTCACTCGCGTATCTGGGCGTGAGACAAGCGGTGGCGCACTGGCGCATCGATCACGCTTGCATCTTCGGATTGGGCTTTCTCGTTTTATGCCTTTTGCGCGAGCGGAAGACTTTACTTGATTGATCATCCACAAAACCTTGCGCGACAAGCGTTTCACCTTCCCCGCCCTTAAGCACCTCATCGATTTCGTAGTCCGAAGAGGGCTCAGCCTCGCCAGTTATGCAGGTGAAACAAGCGTTTCCTACCACGGCCGAGCCGATCGCCCAGATGGGTGCCCCGCAGTGACACCGAGCGCCTCGACGCGCATCTGCTACACTCCGGCGAAGAAGACTTATGAATTCATCGGGCCGCTCGCCAGGATTGCTCTTCCGATGCAGCTTGATGAACTCATCCATCCGAATCGGTACAAAACCCATTGCACAACTCCCTTCTCTATCGTTTGACAGATGCTTGGTCTCCGGCCATTCACGCGCGATTTCTTCCAACGCTTGCGCTCGAAACGCTACCAGGATTCCTCAATCCCCAGCCGGCAAATCGCATCCTGGAGCCGGCGGATGTCGCCCGGATGATGAATCTCGCCGTTGCAACATTTCGCGACTAGCCCAATCCCTGTCTTGTGCTCGCTGTGTGCGTCCTTGGACCGACAGAGCGAAAACATTTTCGTACAATAAACGTACAATGGATCGGGCAATGAGGCCTTTTTAGCCGTTGTAGCATTTCACAGAATCAACAACTTGCGTGTCGTCAACGTAGTGATTAGTTCGACTCCCGCCGCCTCCACCATGTCTTTTATTATCAATAGATTACAAAACGCGCAGATTTTTCAACAAGCTGTATTCTCAATCCATTGCGATTTTTCGGACGTGGGTTCCTTCTGCAGGATACATATCGCTTGAGAGTCTAAACCGTCATCACCTCCTAGGTATGTAATCGGCTGAGCTTGTCAACAGAAACCGGCCGGCCCGGGATCACGATCGACTGACTTCTTGATGGCCCGGAGGAAGGTCGGGAACTCGCGGTACTTCGTCAATGGTCGTTCGATCGAGAGCGCGCACTAACCCAGTTGGATCGCTGCGTGCCGCGACCGCACCGTGTCGTCGTCCAATGGTAATGAATTCGCGATTGCCCGCCACCAAATCGTGGACCAGGGTGGTCTTGCCGCAATGACGAGGCCCCGTAACGACCGGCGTGTCCTTGCGCGCTGAACACCAGTTCGCCAGAAGAGCGGGGAAAAGGCGGCTATCGGTATCGTCCGTACCGGGTGGAAGCTTCGTCTAATTCGGATTAAGGTTGCGTCTATTTCGGATTATAGATTCGTCTGATCTGGAACGGAACCGGCAAAGCGCCGGGACTCGGCTCGTGGAGGGGCGTTCGCTGCCTGGGTCTGGCGCTGAACGAATTCGGGAAGATAGCGGCAAGCTAGCTCCCGTAGCTAGCCGCTCCGCCAGGTGTACAAGGGCGTTAGTCGGTTTCTTAGAGTAACCAATCTATCCGGTTGATTCCGCGAACAAGATCGAAATGGCGGTCTCGGCTTAGGAGGGAGGATGAATGCTGACGGCAGAGCGCGGCAATCCAAACGTCGTTGGAAGGAATTGGAGTTCCGGCTCTCTTGAGTTCGGTTCGAATAGTAGCGTAGGAGTTGGCCGTCTCTTCATCCACATCGAGAACTCGGTAGTTGCAAATCGTTTCTGTTAACCATTGTTCGTAGCGCTGCCGATCGCGTGATTGCTGAATTCCATATCGGTATTCGCCCAACACAATTACCGGAACAGCGACCTCCGCTGCTTTGCGAAGGATCGGCTC